>Ga0209013_10002281_pt1 | contig 17406 bp, 15 predicted proteins | sample Cruoilmetagenom2_FD_187291 | JGI IMG/M metagenome (GOLD analysis project Ga0209013, IMG submission 187291) | Oil polluted marine microbial communities from Coal Oil Point, Santa Barbara, California, USA - Sample 2 (SPAdes) (version 2) | ecosystem: Environmental > Aquatic > Marine > Oil seeps ...
AACTCGTACAGCCAAGACTTTTCACATCCTTTCTTTTCGGCCCTCATGCATAAAGGGCGATGCATTTTTTCCCTCGCCCTTTGATGATTCGTGGCCTTAAATTTTGGCAATTTGCCTTGCGCAAATTGTTGCGGGTTATCCCGCGGTTGCCTATCTCTCACCAAGTATACCTTGAAAAACTTACAATGCAATAGATAAAGAGGAGAAAAACTAACAAAACACTTACATTGACGGCTATTTTGGGGCATGCTAGAATGTTTTTATGGAAATTGAACTCAATGATGAGCAAAATCCTCTGGGGCATAAACCGGACGAAAATAGTACCATTAAAAATGGGAGCGAACGGATGGATTTAAGGAGAGAACTTCCAGCGGGCTTATTCTATCTTGACGCCCTTACTGGGGTGATGCAAATTAATCCTAAATTATTGGAATATCTCAAGTTGGAACAAATGCCGATCAGCCCCATGCTGGAAGAATATTTCTGGTCCCGCCTGGAATCTTTAGGGGAAGATCCCGGGTTGGCACATCTTTCTGTCCAGGATGCAAGAATACGGTTAGATAAGGAACAGAATTCGAATTTCAGGCTAGGTTTGGGCAATGGAAAAAGCCTGGAAATTAGATTATTCAAGATGAAAGATGAACGTTCTAATGAACAAACCTATAGTGGAATTGTCCTGGATCTGACTGATGAACGAGCAGTTTATTTACGTCAAGTGAAAATGCTGGAAGTGATGAGTGTACGAGCTAGAAAAACCAACGCTTCTGCGAAAGGAAATTTAGATGCCCTGGTAGATAATCTACATATTTGGAGCCCGGGTGTCCTGGATGAGTTCTTATTTGATGTAAAAGATCAGCTAGAACAGGTAAATCAATCTCTGGATCTGATGCTGAATTTGATCCAGTCTTTTGATGGGGTTCCTGTTTTCTCCGATACGGTAAATCTAGTTGAGCTTATTAAAGAGATCATAAACGATGATAAACAGGCTGAATATCGGTTAATTGAAGGGCAAGAGCAAAATACGATCTTGCCTTTGTCCTATATCGACCCGGCTTTGACTCGTTTAGCCCTGCAGTACTTGATGAAGGAAATCGCCATCAGTAATCCCAGGGGAAAGCCGGTTGATATTTCCCTTGTAATTGGGGATTATGACCTGATTATCAAGCTTGAAAGTCCCAGGACGCTTCCTTTGCCTGGTTTATCGCCTGAACAAAGCGAGACTATTCTGGAAGACAAGAACATCAGGATTTTCCTGGCTAAAAAGATCATAAAAGCCCAGGGAGGTTCAATTACACTCTTAAATGAAATGCCAGGGTCTGGAAGAGTGTCAAACATTGAGATTAGGTTCCCTTCCGCTGCCATGCCGCAAGTTGCACAAAAATCCGATTCGCTGACAATTGAAAAAGGAAGTGCTGAAGGGCGGATACTGGTGGCTGAATCCCAGACTGAATATCAGATCCAGCTGAAAGATACCCTTCAAGAAACTGGATATCGGGTGGATCTGGCGTCGGATGGCAGCTCAGCTCTTGATATGGCTCAGGCCATAAATCCTGATCTTATGATCGTGGCCAGAAATCTTCCCGGATTGGATGGGCTGCTGGTAACGCAAGGTATTCGGCGTTGGTCAGCAATTCCAATTATCATGGTAAGTGAAAGAACGGACCCTGGGGATCTGTTATACGCTTACCAGCTGGGTGTAGATGATTATTTAAGAAAACCAGTATCAACACCGGAGCTTCTAGCCCGAGCCCAGGTTTGCCTGCGCCGCAGTGAAAACGCCAAGCGCCCTCTCTCTCCAGATATCTTCTTGTCCAACCTGATTAGGCTCGATTATTCCACCAGGCAAGTCTGGATCAGGGGTAATCCTGTAGATCTGACGCCCATCGAATATAACTTATTGGTTTTTATGTCCAGGCAAGGAAAGCAGATCATGCCTTACGAACAACTGTTGGACAGTGTCTGGGAAGGACCAGAAAAAGGGACCAGGCAGGGTTTATTTGTTCATGTGAAACGACTGCGGGAAAAAATAGAAGTAGACCCGAAAAACCCCAAAATAATAAATAATAAGTGGGGAGTGGGGTATGTATTTAATCCATAAATATGGGCTATTAATTGACAAATAATCTAAAGTTTGTCATAATCTGAACGGAGATGCGGAGTTAAACGTATATCATCCAGACTGCTGGACCTAGATGCTATCTCAGGAATGGTTGGGCAGCGCATTTGTTATTTGGATGGAAATTTAAATCCACAGCCTAAAACTTTTCAGGAGTTAAACGCAGAAATTCATGGAGAAAGAGACTAAAACCCCAGAACCAGAACAGGAAAACCAAGTACCGGAAGAAGAAAAGGCGGCAGATCAGCCGGGATGGTTCCAAGATTTTGTCGATCATTATGATGTCGACAAACCCAAGCAAGGGGATATGCTCAAGGGTACTATCCTGGATATCCAGGATAGTACGATTATGCTGGATGTTGGTTTTAAACGGGATGCAATCATTCCCGGACAGGATCTGGAGCGCGTGGATTCTGATATACGGGACAATCTGTCAGTCGGAGATGAAATTTTTGTTAGCGTAATACGGACGCCGATGGGCGATGATGATTTATTGGTATCACTTCAAAGGGGTTTGACCTATAAAACCTGGATTAAGGCTGACGGGTTGGCTCAGTCCAATGAACAGATTGAATTAGAAGTTGTGGATCAGAACCGCGGGGGCTTGTTGGTTGCCTACGACAATTTACGCGGTTTCATTCCCAATTCCCATATACCTGCTATCCGGAGAGGAACCAGCACACAGCGAGCGGGGGAGATAAAATCCGAGATGATAGGCAAGACCCTTCCTCTTAAAGTAATTGAAGTGGACCAAAAAGAACGCCGTCTGGTATTTTCTGCTCGTGTAGTCCAGAAAGGCCAGCGGTTGAAAAGGCTCAATGAAATTGAAATTGGCACAGTACTGAAATCCCGGGTAGTGAATGTTGTGGATTTCGGGATCTTTGTCGATCTTGATGGTGTAGACGGGCTCGTCCATAAATCGGAAATTGACTGGGAAAGGATCCCTCATCCTTCAAAGATGTTTAAGCTGGGTGATGAGATCGAAGTTAAAATCATCGGAATCGATAAAGAAAAAGAGCGTGTAAGCCTGAGCCGAAAAATCTTGCTTCCCAATCCCTGGTTGAAACATCTAGAAAAATTTCAAGTGGGAGATCTGGTAGAAGGATTGGTTGTTTCTGTCCTAGATTTTGGCGCATTTGTTGAGCTGGCCGAAGGTTTCCAGGGATTGGTCCATATCAGTGAAATTGGCTATGCAAATACGGAGGATCCCAAAGCTGTTGTAAAAAAGGGTGATCCTGTCCTCGTCAAGATCATGTCAATTGACCCGGAAAGAGAACGAATTTCACTGAGTATGAGGCGAGTACCGATCTCTGAACAAATGGAATGGATCATGAATCTTGAGGATGCAGCTGAAGGTATTTTACTGGACAGAGATGGTGACCTCCTGGATGAAGAAAGTGAACAGGAAGAAACAGAGCCGGTAGACCCCCCAGATGAAATTGAAGATGCAGAGGAAGAAGTCGAATCGGATGAAGATCCCACTGAGGAAAGGAAAGAACATGATACTTCCGAGGAAGAAGAGTTAACTTTAGAAGGGTCAGAAGATCCTGAATAGGACCGGGCTCATCAAACTCGTTCATAGGATGGCTGACCATTATCAGCCATCCTATTTTTTATGCTCCTGTTTGGGAGTAGCTGTCTTCCAGGCTGGCCAGATTGGATGGATACTCATCCTGAAAATCCTCACAATCACACTCTTCACCTAAGAAGCATCTACGACAGCAAAATACAAGCTGGTCTTTTTCAAGAGGAGGCCAGTGAATTTCCACACCACATCCATCACACCAGAGCGTATCAGCGTACCATGCCATCCAACACCTCCCTTAGTAATAGGATTTATTTTGGTGCATCAGCACAACCCGAAAACATGGAACAATCCGCTGTGTTGATTTCGATGAGCGATAGTGGAGAGATAGAGAGATAAGAAAGAATTAAGCTTGCTTCTTTCACTATAACAAAAAATATTATATAGTTCAAGTTCCCGGATTAGATATTAAGCCAGCGGCTGGCTTCCTCTGGAAGATCTGTGAGGAATCCCTGTTGAATGCTGCAGTTGGGTAGCGAGTTTATGAACAGAGATCCATAGTTCTTGGTCAGAAGCCTTTTATCGAATATTGCAACTACTCCAACGTCTTTTTTGGTCCTGATCAGCCTCCCAAAACCCTGTCTGAAGCTGAGGATTGCTTCTGGGAGCATGTACTCCTGGAAACTATCATGATATGTTTCTGCCCGGGCAGCAACGACTGGGTCGGACGGGACCTGGAATGGCAGCTTGGCGATCACCAGCACTGAGAGATCCTGTCCGGGGATATCGATGCCTTCCCAGAAAGCCCTTGTGCCCAATAGGACTGCTTGTTCTGCCTGTCGGAAGCTTTTTAACAGCGTGTGAGGGGAAGGTCCGCTTCCCTGTTCGTAAACAATGATTCCGTCCTGAGCCAGGGGGCCCGTTATTGCTCTGGCAGTTTTCTGCAGCTGACTGTAGGAAGTGAATAACACTAATGTACGTCCTCCAACAGCTTTGCAAAGGGATACCAGGCCTTTATTAATCGCAAGTTGATGTCCCCTGTAATCGGATGGTTCAGGAATATCTTCAACCAGGTATAAAAGGGCGGCATTCTGATAATCAAAAGGAGAACCCAGTGCTAGTTCTTCCGCGTCATTCGCGCCCAGTCTGTTGCGGATATAGTCGAAGCTACCCGCTGTGGTTAAAGTTGCCGAGGTAAGGATTACAGCCCTTTTTTCGAACCATATATACCGTTCCATTAGCTCCCCAATATGCAGAGGTGCAGCTTGGATGGCGATGGCTGGTTTTTGGGGAGGGGATTCGATCCAGTAGATCATATTGGGATCGGGCTCAAAGACCAGATGATCAATATTTTCATACATGTCGTAAAGTTCTCTGGAGGCCTCTCGCAGATCGTTCAGGATGGCTTCATATTGAGATTCATCTGTCTGATTTGTCTTGAAAAGTTCAGTGATAGACTCCCATAGTTTTTGGATATCTTCCAGCAGGCCATAGAGTGACTGTCGGGCCTCATCCCAGGATTTTTCAACATCATCCCATTCTCTCTGCTCCCGCAGGATACCAGGGAAGTTCTCTGAGACATTGGCGGAGGATTCGATCCGGGCCTGCTGAGTATACCTGCCGGCTGGCCTTCCGCCCCTCGACCTTTCCAGGAGCAACTGCAGGATGCGGAAGAGATCATCCATACGGCTCTGGGTCTTGAAAGACCGGGATACGATAGATTGCACCAGTTGATTAAGAGAGGCAAAATCAGCGGGAGATAATTTATCTTCCCCTAATTTTGTGATCCAGCTCAAAATTCCTTTCTTTTCATCTCCAAGAACCGAGAGCGATCTCCTCAATAGAGTTTGTGAGGTGTAAAAATTGAGTGCATTGGTGGTAGCGCTTTCCAGGTGGTGGGCCTCGTCAATGATCAGGGTATCGTACTCAGGAAGGACCCTGTTTCCTGTGGCGACATCCGCCAGAAGGAGTGCGTGGTTGACGATGATAATGTGTGATGAATGAGCTCGCTGCCGGGCCTGGTAAAAAGGACAGCGGCCGCCGGTTCGTTTCAAACAGCCCTCAGTGGAGCAGTCTTCGTGGTCTGCTGATATCCGATTCCAGATCCTACGTTCCTGGGGTCCATTCAAGTTTATCTCCCCCCGATCTCCTGTAAGGCTGGATTCCAGCCAAACCAGAATCTTTCCCAGCACACGCATTTCGTCAGCATTTTTAGGCTTGCTTATGCGCAAGCTTTCCATGTGATGAGGACAGAGGTAATTTGAGCGGCCCTTTAACACGGTAGCCCGGCATTTCAGATCCATTGTATCTAGGAGCAGGGGAATATCTTTACTAATAAGCTGGTCCTGGAGATTGATGGTATTGGTAGAGATCACCACTCTCTGCTGATTTTTTGTAGCCCATAATGCCGCGGGAATAAGATAGGCCAGTGATTTTCCGATACCGGTGCCTGCTTCGATCAGGTAGTGCCTGCCGTCAGAGATAGCCCGGGAAGCAGCCCTGAGCATCTCAAGCTGTTCCGAACGGTGTTCGTAATCAGGGAAAGTTTTATGGAAAGGCCCACCCGGTTCAAGCACAGAGGACACCTCATCCAGGTCCAAACCCTTGATGGTCTCTTTAGGTTCAATCGGTTTTAATTCCAGGGGAGGCGCTTGAGACAACAGGGGGTTCTGGTATGGTTCTCCCGCGCCGGATGGATTAGATTTTTTCTTATCCTCTAAGGCCCATTTAAAAGGAAGAGTGCCTCCCCAAACAGGACCAGGACTGAGGTGAACGATCTCTCCCAGCGTTGGCAGCGGCAGATCCAGGATCATACCAAACATGATCTGATAGATTGCCTGGGTGACCTTGGTGTCATCCAGGGCGCGGTGAGTTGCCCTCATTGGTACACCCAACACCTGCCCCAGAGCCCTCAGGTTATAGCGGCCTTCGGAAGGAAGGATCACGGAGGCCATTTCATAGGTATCGATGGCAGAGTTCTTTTTTAAGGCTCCTGCAGCTCGCAAGAAGGATAGATCAAATTTTACATTATGCCCGATTACGGGAACGTCTCCAACAAAATCGATCAATTGGCTGATCGCCTCTTCGATATAGGGGATCTTATCTCCCCTAACCATGGCGTCCGTGATGCCTGTTAATTGGGAGATGAAGGGAGGGATCTTAATCCCGGGATTGACCAGGGTTTCAAATTCTTTCTCTATACCCTTCTCAGTGAAGAGGACGGCACCAATTTCGGTGATCTTGTCAGTTTTGAATTCTAGTCCGGTGGTTTCAATATCTAAAGCCACTAATGTTCTTTTTGTCATAATCAAATGATCCTGCGTCAGGTTTTGATAAAAAGCCTGCTGGTTAGAGGAAATTAATTAGATCGAGGATAGGATATCTTCAGGATTTCCCAAAGGCTTGAATGATCCGGGCCATATGTTTTGCGCCTTTTAAATAAAGGTCAATCCGGATATTTTCATCTGGCGCGTGGGCATTTCCACCCGGATAACCTATCCCGGTAGTAACAACCGGCAATTTCAGAGTAGTCACAAACGCATGATTTGGGCCGGAGCCGCCTACCATGGGTACAAGTTCCATCTGGCTGCCAAATGCGTCGGTAGCTGTTTCTACAACAAGCTTCACGAAGGTGTCGTCCGGATCGGTTCGCGCAGGCGGTCCACCCCCTAAGAATTTAATCTCAATATCCTCGAAACCTTCCCGGTCGAGATGGGCCCGCAATTGTTTTAATACTTCTGCGGGTGTCTGATTTGGCACGAGCCGGAAATCCACTTTCGCTGAGGCTTTGGCCGGCAATACGGTTTTAGATCCTGGACCCTGATAGCCGGATGTTAGTCCACAAATAGTACAGGTGGGTTCAAAGACACTGGCGACACGCAGTGCAGTGTCGTTCGGATATTCTTTAAGGAATTTCTTAATTCCGTAGCGGGACTTGAATTCGTTGCTGACAGGCGGTAGGGCCGCCAGCATTTCTATATCCCTTGCGGAAGGAGGGATAATGGGATCATAAAAACCAGGTAATTGGATATGTTCGTTTTTATCTTTTAATGTGCTCAAAGCCCAGATCAGACGCCAGGCAGGGTTGGGAAAGATTGAGCCGCCCAGGCCGGAGTGCACATCCTGGTCAGCGGTTTTTATTGACAGTTCAACATAACATATTCCCCTTAATCCCAAATACTGCATGGGAATATCGCGGTGATCCACGCCTCCAAATTCCCAGATGCAGGCATCTGCCTGGAGCAATTGTTGATGCTCTCTAACAAAATCAGGCAGATGGATGCTGCCAATCTCTTCTTCTCCCTCGAGTATGAATTTTATATTGCAGGGAAGTTCGCCAAACTCATTTAGAATAGCGTCAATTGCAAATAGGCGGCTAGTGAAGTGTCCTTTATCATCGCTGATGCCCCGACCATACACTTTCCCATCCCGTTCCTCCGGCTCGAATGGAGGGGAAGTCCAGAGGTCAAAAGGTTCGGCTGGCTGGACATCATAATGATTGTAGATCAGGAGGGTTTTATCCGCCTTGCCCTTTATTTCTGCGATCACAACCGGGAACCCGTCGGTAGCAAACAAGTTTGTTTCAAACCCCCGTTCTTCTAACATGGCAGCGGTCATGTGGGCTGTTTCTTCCATGCCCAGATTTTGAGCAGCCACACTGGGCTGCTGGCAGTATTTTTTCAATTCGGTCAAACTTGTCTGAAGATTGGCGTCCAGGTAAGCATCAATATTCGAAAAATCTGTCATAAAGGGTCACTCCTGGAGCATAGCTTCTATACGTGCAACGATCAAGTCCAGGGCAACATGGTTATACCCACCTTCTGGAATAATCACGCTGGCATATCGTTTGGAGGGTTCAACGAATTCGAGGTGCATAGGGCGAACTGTTTCAATATACTGGTTGATAACACTTTGAGTTGTGCGGCCCCGTTCCTCGATATCCCTCCGCAGCCGGCGGATAAAGCGGACATCTGCATCAGTATCCACATAGATCTTCAGGTCAAAAAGCTCACGTAGATCCGGTTCTGCGAAAAGCAATATGCCTTCAACTATCAGGATTAATTGGGGATGTATTGTTGTGGTTTCCGGGGTGCGGGTATGAGTCTTGAAATCGTAATGAGGAAGTTCGATGGATTTTCCTTCCTTGAGCTGATTGATGTGTTTGATCAACAGTTCTGTTTCCAGGGAGGAAGGATGGTCAAAGTTGACCTGGGCCCTCTTTTCAACCGAGAGTCCGCGGAGCTCTCGATAATAGGCATCGTGTGGTAAAAACGCGATTTTCCCTGGACCAACCGTATTGAGAATGTAATCTGCAACAGTTGTTTTGCCTGACCCTGTACCGCCAGCAATACCAATAACGAGTGATTTATTTCGTTTTGTCATGATGTAAGTATTATACTTGAATGGAACCATGTTCTGGAATAGATTAGGACCTAAAAATACTGCCGTGCAACAATATCGGCATTAATCCGTATATTTACCAGATCAGTAAGAAGGAAATGATTTTATGAAGAAAACCGTTTTTTTACTTATCCTGGTGTCCCTGGCTTTGATATTAAGCGCTTGTGCTGCGGGCCCTAATCAGCTTCGCAACACACCTGATGAAGATGGGGAAGTAGCAGGATTTTGGATGGGACTCTGGCATGGTTTAATTGCCCCCATTAGTTTTGTGTTTTCTTTGTTTTCCAAGGGCGTATACGTATTTGAGGTCCACAACAATGGCGGCTGGTATACGTTCGGTTTCCTGCTTGGCGCATCAATGGTATTTGGCGGCAGCGGTGGCGGAGCAGCTTGCAGGAAAAAACGCCGACGCGACTAATTCAAATACACAGCAGATTTAATTCTCGACCCGCAGGGGAGAATCCGGCGGGTCTTCTGCTTTTTTGCCCAGCAGCTGACTTTTCTGGTAAGCAGCCCAGACGGCTTTTGACAGGATTGTACGCATCCCGCCTTTTTCGAGCTGGTAGATCGCTTCCGCGCTGGTGCCTCCAGGAGAAGTGACCATATTTCGAAGTTGGGCCAGGTGCAGGTCTGACTGTACTGCAAATTCTACTGAACCCTTGATCGTTTCCAGTACAATCAATCGGGCGTCCCGGCGTGAAAAACCAAGGTGAACAGCAGCATCAACCAGGGCTTCTGCCAACAGGAATACATAGGTTGGACCGGTACCGCTGACCGCGGTAGCCATATTCAGCGAATCCTCATGTTCCACGTATAGTTCTTTTCCCATGGCTTCCAGGATGACTTTGGCTTCCTGGCGCTGGGAATCGGAGACTTCGTTTGAAGCGGTCCAGACTGTCATTCCGGCGCTGATTTGGGCCGGGGTATTGGGCATAGTTCGTATGACCGCTTTATGAGAAAGTCCTTTTTGAATTGTAGCAATGGGCATCCCTGCCACAATCGAAAATACCAGGCTGTTTGCTGGAATCTTTCCCTTAAGTTCTAAGGAGACTGAAGCTAAAACTTGAGGTTTGACTGACAGAATGACAATATCAGCGTTTTTTACGGTTTCGCTGTTATCACCAGTCACAGTAACGCCGTATTTTTTAGCGACGCGCTCCCTTTGTTCTGGGTAAGGGTCGCTGGCTGTGATCTGCTCAGGATTGAGCTCTTTATTTCTCAGCAAAGCGCCGATAATGGCCCCGGCCATATTCCCGCTGCCAATGACCGCTATGTTCTTATTTTCTAGGTATTTCATAATATCCTCCTGCAGTCCAGGTTTTGGTTGCCGATTGGTTAGCCAACCTGGATTTGATGATGTCATTGTACCATTCTGAGGGCTGACGCCAGATTGGTCTTCAATCCCCCTTGTTAATCATGAATTCCTGGTTCTCTAGATAGGTCAGCAGTTTCCTGGAGTAATCCTGGTGGGAAGATCGGGTGTATTTCACTTCTGTATAAAGCTGGGCCAGGTTATCAATTCCCTTTTCGTCAACCTGTTCCCTGAGCCATTTTGATTTCATGTAGCGCTGCCAGCCTATATTATCTCTCTCACTATATATATCCTGAATTTCGAGGTCAGAGTAATTTCTGTAGGTTTCCCAATGCACCAGGCCAGAAAATGGCAGACGGTCACGCAGATCTGGCTGTTCGTCTGGGTACCCTAAAGAGAACCCGGCAACGGGAACAACGTTTTTAGGCAGCCCCAGGATCTCTCCTATCTCATCTGCATTGGCCAGGGTGCTTCCAAGGAAGCAGAGACCTAATCCGTGTGATTCTGCTGCCAGAGCGACAGTTTGCGATACCAGGATTGCATCTATAGAACCGATCAGAAAACTGAAGAAGTTATCAAAATTATCGGCGGCTTCGTTGATCTTCAGCCAGCGGCGCATGCGGTTGAAATCAGCGCAAAAGGTTAAGAAAACAGGTGCGTCCACAACCATTTTCTGGCCCATATGGGGTTTGAGGAGCTTCTCACGCAGTTGTTGATCGCGGGTGACGATTATGGAATAGGTTTGCATATTCCCGGATGAAGATGTTCGAATTCCTGCCTGGAGTATCTCGTGCAGAAGGTCTTCTGGAATGGGGTCAGGTTTATATTTCCGGATGGAGCGGTGATTGAGTATCTGCTGAATGACAGACATTGATCCTCCTGATAATTGTCAGACATGGTATTCAAAAGTATACGATAAAATCGAAGAGGAGATAAAACTGGTTTATTTTGTACTTTCCGGGAGTATACTGAAATGCGTTATCAGTCATTGACAAAAGATTATGAATACAAAATCTGTGCAAGCTAATCTGATCTTATTGATCACCGCGGTGATCTGGGGTGGGGGCTTTGTTGCCCAGCGTTTAGGTATGCAGCAAATGGGTCCCTACATATTTAACGGCTTCCGATTCCTGATCGGCGCTTTGACGCTGGTTCCCGTGATCCTGGTCCGAAAGAAATCTGTGATTGTCGAGAAGGGAGATTCCAAAAAGACCTTGCTAATTGGAGCTGTAGCAGGGTTATTCCTTTTTTTTGGAGCAACATTTCAGCAGCTTGGCCTTGTATTCACCACGGCTGGTAAAGCCGGATTCATCACCGGACTCTATGTGGTAATCGTCCCGCTGCTGGGGATGCTGTGGGGAGATCGGGGATCGTTATACTCCTGGTTGGGTGCAATGATTGCGGTTGTTGGGCTGTATTTTCTGAGCGCTTCCCCTGGCCTCGTTTTTGCTCCAGGTGATGGGTTGGTCTTAATTGGAGCTTGTTTCTGGGCGCTGCATGTGCAGTTCATTGCCAGATTTTCACCTGACGTAGATGCTTTTCAGCTATCGTTCGTCCAGTCATTATTTACTTCATTGATCAGTTTTGGAGTAGGGATTTTCCTGGAAGATTTTGTGTTTGACCAGGTTTTATCCGCCACTCTCCCGATCCTCTATGGTGGTGTAATCGCTATTGGCATTGCTTATACAATGCAAGTCATCGGGCAGCAAAACACCAAGCCAACCGCTGCGGCAATCATTTTAAGTTTGGAATCTGTTTTTGCGGCTTTTTGGGGCTGGCTGATCCTGGGCGAACTCCTAAGTTCGCGCGCTTTACTCGGCAGCGGCCTGATGTTGGCGGGTATGATGATCTCTCAGCTGCGGGGGAAGAAAACCCAGGTGGTTGATTCTCACTAGAAGTTTGGAATATTAGATCCCCGTTCCAGGCGCAGGCAGGTGCAGCGGTATCCGGCGTTGTCGCTTTGATAGCGATTGACCTCATCAAATCCTTAACTTTGATAGAGATGGATGGCTCTGGAATTTCCGGACAGAGCAAGTGTCCAGGCTTTTTCGGGAATGAGGTCAAGGCCTGCCTGGAGGAACGTTCTCACAATCCCTCTGCCATAATGGTCCGGGTGGACGTACAGAGCCAACCCAGGTAATTTTCATGAACACCAACAAAACCGATAACCTGACCATTTTCTACAGATACAAGTTTCTGGCATAGCTTAAGATGTTCCACTACGGGATCTTTTTCGATGGGGACAGAAGCCCTGGGATCGCAAGATTCCTTCAATTCATGGGGCTTTGCTGCATCATGGATCCGGTAGATATCCTGCCAGTCCTCTGGTTGAAATGGACGGATAGTGGTGGGCATAGGATTGCTCGATTAGTTTTTCTTTTTTAGTCCAATTCTTCGTAGGAGTTTTTTCCATAAACTGCAGGCACCCATTTCTGGCTGGTGATCGGAGGGCGTTTATAACCGGTGTCTTGCTGCCTGGGCGGCATTTCTATTGGTTCCGGAGTGAGGTCCTTGTAAGGTATCAAGCTTAGCAGGTGGTGAATACAGTTAAGGCGGGCGTGCCGTTTGATGGTCGCATCAACAACATACCAGGGCGCCTTATCCGTATCGGTATACATGAACATAGCATCCTTAGCCCGGGAATATTCTACCCAGCGGGTGCGGGACTCAAGATCCATCGGGCTCAATTTCCAGCGCCGTGTAGGGTCTGTATTGCGGACTCGGAAGCGCCTTTCCTGTTCCTCGTCGCTAACAGAAAACCAATATTTGATAAGCTTGATACCGGAGCGGACCAACATGCGTTCAAATTCAGGGCAGGTGCGCATAAAATCGCGGTATTCATCATCCGTGCAAAACCCCATTACTCGCTCTACTCCAGCGCGGTTGTACCAGCTTCGATCGAATAGAACCATTTCGCCAGCAGAAGGTAGATGGGGCACATACCGTTGAAAATACCACTGCTCTTTTTCCCTGTCGGATGGTGTGCCAAGTGCTACTACGCGGGCAATGCGGGGATTCAAGCGCTGGGTGATCCTTTTGATAACGCCGCCCTTTCCAGCTGCATCGCGGCCTTCAAAAATGATCACAACCTTTAATCCCTTTTCTTTGATCCAGTAATGCAGTTTTACTACTTCCTGCTGCAGTCTGGCCAGCTCCCGGTTATAATGAGCCGCTTTGAGTTTTCCAGAAGAGGTGTATTCCAATGGTGCCTGTTCTTCTGACATCATATTCTCCTTGGTTCCAGGTAGGATAGTGATCTTGGGTGATAAGGCAATTTTCAGATCCACTTAATAAATATATCCAAATCAAATCAAGGCGTCAACTGATGAATTTCAAATTATTATTAGCCAGTGGGTTATTGAGAACTTATTACAGGGATTAAATATAAAGAGCCACCGATGGGAATTGAACCCATAACCTATCGCTTACGAAGCGATTGCTCTACCCTTGAGCTACGGTGGCACAAATAACTGTTGGTTGACGGGGGAAATTATACCAGCTATCATACGGGGGTGAAAAGGGACCGGGACAGGGCGAGAATTTCCCCGGTTTTATCCAAATCCAGGAGGAATTGTTGCGTATAGCTTTGCTTTCATATCATACCTGTCCATTGGCAACCCTGGGGGGAAAAAACGCCGGAGGTATGAATGTCTATGTTCGTGACTTGGCCCGCTCTCTGGGAAGAGAGGGCATTCAGCTGGACGTTTTTACACGGTCCCAGGACGAACACGTGCCTCATGTCTTGCATGATCTGGGTTTTGGGAATCGAGTAGCCCATATTCCAGCCGGCCCTGAATACCCTTTACCCAAGAACGAATTAGTCAGCTATATTCCTGAATTTGTGGAAAATATACTTGAATTTTCCAGGAAAAAAGAATGTTGTTATGACCTGATCCATTCCCATTACTGGATGTCAGGCATTGCAGCGGTAGAACTAGCCAAATCCTGGGATGCACCGATTGTCCAAATGTTTCACACGCTTGAAAAGCTAAAACAGCAAGTAGCTCAAAATGAGGAAGAAAAAGAAGGGGATTACCGCATCGATGGGGAAAAACAAGTTATTTCGATGGTGGATAAGATCATCGCATCTACAGCTACAGAAAAGAAACATTTGGTGAATTTATATGAAGCAGATCCAAAGAAGATCGAAATTATATCCCCCGGTGTGGATCTATCTCATTTCTATCCAATTCCGCCGGATGAAGCCAAGGAATTTGTTGGTGTCCCGCCGGACAAACGCATGATCCTTTTTGTTGGCAGGATAGAACCTCTAAAAGGTATCAAGACTTTATTAAAGGCAATTGGTCACCTGATTAGTAACGGAGAGGCAGAAGAGAACTTGTGTTTGGCTGTAATCGGGGGTGATCTCCAGGATGGGAACGGTAATGATTCAAAGGAAATGAAATTACTCTGCCAATTGCGGGATGAGTATGGATTGCAGGAGATGGTAACTTTTCTTGGAAAACAAAGTCAGGATACCTTGCCGTATTATTACTCTGCAGCTGAAATGTTGATCATGCCTTCCCATTATGAATCATTTGGGATGGTAGCCCTGGAATCCATGGCTTGTGGAACTCCTGTTATCGCCTCTCATGTTGGGGGATTGATCCATCTAGTTGAGGATGGTGTTACAGGTTATCACGTTCCGGTTGATGATCCGGCTGCCCTCAGCAACAGGATATCAGGCCTTTTAAAAGATAAAGCTTTACGCTATCGCATGGGGCATGATGCTTTTGCGTTTGCTAAAAAATTCGACTGGAGATATATTTCGGAAAGAATGATCCAGGTATATAGGGGATTACTCCCGGAGTAAAACCTTAATCTTTTCCAGTATCTTTCGACACCAGGCCGTACCGGATCGCTAGAATTGCCGCTTGGGTCCGATCTGCCACTCCCAGTTTTTTCAAAAGCACACTGGTGTAATTCCTCACAGTACCCTCTGCCAGGAACAGCTTCTCGGAAATTTCTGTATTTGATAATCCCTGAGATAACAGAGTTAGGATGTCCCTCTCCCTTTCCGTAAAAGTATAGTGTGAGGGAGGTTGGGATTTTCCAAAATTTTCTGCATATTCTGAAAGCAATTTTCCAGCAACCTGGGGGTCAATAAACGACATTCCTGCCAATGTGCCTTTGATGGATTTGATCAGGTCTTTAGGGGGAGTGTCTTTTAATAAATAGCCGGCTGCACCGCTGCGTATGGCATCAAAGATCCACTCATCATCATCGTAGGTAGTTAATACCAGGACATGAATATCTGGATAGGTTTCATTGATTTTGCGAGTAGTAAGAACGCCGTTCATCCCTGGCATTTTCAGATCCATTAATACCAATTCAGGTAGCACCTTGGGGATCAGGTCCAGTGCTTCAGTTCCAGTGTGGGCAATCCCAACTACATTCAATTCAGGATCCGCATTAATGATCGTTTGCAATCCTTCACAAACAATTTCTTGATCATCACATATCAAAATCTTGAACATGGCTTAACTCCGTCTCGATGATGATGCAGGTGCCTTTTCCAGGTTCACTCGTAACCGATAGTTCTCCTCCGCATTCAGCGGCTCTTTCTTGCATGCCCTGGATTCCGAGTGTGTCCAGCGAGCGTTCTTCCATGGTTTTGAAGCCAGTTCCGTTATCTTCTATTTTAAGAGTATACACAGAACCTTCCACTGCAAGACTAAGCTTTACCTGGCTTGCCTGGGCATGTTTGACAATATTCTCCAGTGTTTCCTGGGCAATCCTGTAATAAACTTGCTCAATTGGGACAGAGGATTCAGGAAGCATATCGGGTAAGGTGAGATGGATATCAAATTGCCCCCGGGCAGCAGCCTGATCAGCAAGGTTTTCTAGAGCCAGATTTAAACCCAGATCTTCTACCTGCTTTACCCGGAGATCCTTCAAAGCCCTTCTTGTGTCTCGCAGGCCAGTTCTTGTCTTGCCTAAAGCATGATCAAGCCGTAACGTGATCTGGGGGTGATCATTGCCCAGGAGAATTTTTATGGCCTCGAGATTGACGGTAAGGCCGCTCAGTGTGTGAGCCAGAGTGTCGTGCAGGTCCCTGGCCAGGCGGTTTCGTTCCCGGCTCACTGTCAGCTGCTCCAGGGCATTGGCATGTTCATTCAGCCTCATATTGGCTTCCACAAGCTTTCTTTGCTGTTCGCGTTGAGTGGCAATTAAGCGGGTGATGACATGGCCTACAGTCCCAAATGCAAAGGCCCGGATCAACGGCAGCCCCAGGATAGGAAGAGTTTCGTAATTGATGTATTTCAGCCTGGGAACCAGGGTGGATAGTTCGATAATCGTGGTTAAGAAAATGAATGCTAGAACGACCCGGAAGCGGTACTGCCAGGCGATTAAAACCAGGGGAACAATCAGGATTGGAAATAAAAACCAGCTCCTGATAATGGTCATCTGAGCACTTTCCAGGGGGTCGGCCAGATAGATCAAATTTGTAAACAGTGGAAGGATCGTGGCAGCTACTAAAGCCAGGGGGAGATAATAACGGGAAATTTTGTTCTCAAGCCAGTACCATGATAGATATCCAAACAGGATGCCGTTAATCGCCAGATTCACATAGGACTGGATCTGGGACAGATTGATTACTTCTCCGGTTTGCCAGGCGGTGAATAAGGAAAGTGCCGCAAAATATAACATGGCAATCCCAGTGAAGTACCGGAAAATTCGAATGACCTCTGTTCTTTTTCTTCTTACAGACATATCGAAATCATAACATAATGCGCAGCTTCACGGTCGCCCATTCGCCCCTTGATAAACATATTGTGACCCAAGTCATTTTATTGATGACAGATATACATCGGAAGCTAATCCCCGGTACCTGTGCCAGATGTGACGTTTGAATAAAATGCAGGACCTTGGAGGTCTTCCCTCAAAAGACTGCTTATAATTCGGAGCTAGTTCCAGCCGCTTTCCCTGCAGCCCAGCCTGTGGAGAAAGCGGCTTGCAGGTTAAATCCCCCGGTATTGGCATCCACATTGAGGATCTCCCCTGCAAAATACAGTCCATTCACGAGTTTGGATTCCATAGTGGCTGAATCAA
>Ga0209013_10002282_pt1 | contig 17396 bp, 13 predicted proteins | sample Cruoilmetagenom2_FD_187291 | JGI IMG/M metagenome (GOLD analysis project Ga0209013, IMG submission 187291) | Oil polluted marine microbial communities from Coal Oil Point, Santa Barbara, California, USA - Sample 2 (SPAdes) (version 2) | ecosystem: Environmental > Aquatic > Marine > Oil seeps ...
CCACTATTTATGGAATATTGGGAGCGATACCACAATTGATACCAGGTCTGACAGCCCGTTCAGTCATCTGTTTGAGAACCTGACGGATGATATTGCCACATACGAATTGAGACTCCTGGTAAGTTCAGACTACGGCTGCATGGATTCTGTCCAGCAAAAGGTATATGTCTATCCACGGACCATCGCTGACTTCAGTGTAAATGACGGGGACTGCAGTCCGTTCACTGCCCATTTCAATAATGTATCGGTCCGGGGTGAAACCTACCTGTGGGATTTTGGGGATGGCACAAGCCTGTCCACCACGGATCCCACCAACCTCTATTTTAATCTTAGCGGGTTTGATACAACCTTTCATGTTACCCTGACAGCCACTTCCCAATATGGTTGTATCGATTCTGTAACCGACACCATCGATGTGTATGCCCAGCCAGGTGCTGAGTTTATCTCCACACCCACACACCAGATGTACCCCTCAACGGATGTGGATTTCACCAACATGACCAATCCGGGAGCCTGGTCCTACCGGTGGACCATGGGTGATGGATTCACCTCCAGTCTGGAGGATCCTCAAACGCATACCTATGCAACCTGGGGGGATTATGAAATATGGTTGCATGTCTCCACAACCCATTGTGCAGATTCGGTTTCCCATTCGATTCAGATCATGCCTGCCGCCCCGGTGGCTCAGTTTGATCCGGTGATTCCTGACTGCGAACCTCACACCGTCCAGTTCAGAAATAACTCTATATACGGTGATTCCTACCTCTGGGAGTTCGATGATGGCATCAGTTCCACCGAATTCGAACCTGAACATACCTTTATTGAGTACGGTATTTATAATGTAAAACTGATTGTAACGGGCATGGGAGGGCGTGAGTACGCATACAGGCAGGTAGAAGTATACAGAATGCCGCTGGTCGATTTCTCAGTGGCACCTGAACTGGTGATGCTGCCCGATGATGAGATCCGCCTGTTCAACCTGTCAAAATACGGGGCCACCTACCTGTGGGACTTTGGAGACGGTAATACTTCCTCTCTTGAAAATCCACGACACCTTTATAGTGAGGTCGGTGTGTATGATATTTCGCTGGATGTATGGACGGAAGAAGGGTGCACCGACAGGGTGTTGAAACCTGCCCTGATAACCGTTGAGGGAGAGGGAGTGATCATCTTCCCCAATGCATTCAAACCTGACCTTGATGGTCCCAATGGGGGTTATTACAGCCTGAACGTACTTGACAGAAACAATATATTCCACCCCTATTGGGAGGGAGTCATGGAGTACAACCTTGAGATCTATACCCGCTGGGGAGAGAAAATGTTCTACAGCAACGATGTGAGCATTGGATGGGATGGCTATAACAAAGGTACCCTATGTGCTCAGGCTGTCTATGTATACAAATGCTGGGGCATTTTCATCAATGGGGAATTCTTCCAGGAAACAGGGGATGTTACCCTCATTCATCATCGGAAATAGAGTCCAGTTAAGATTCCGGGAGCTCAATCGAAATATCTGTCAATCCACTTTTCAAAACAGCCTTCGTCCTGTAAAACAGAGAGGTCCGGGAATTTTTCATAAATTGAACCGGAAATCAAAACGCTACACCATGAAAATCTTCATCGACAACACCCGCAGAGAATTCTTAAGGAAACTTATCGCAGGTGCTTCCATGATGGGAATGGCACCTGTACTGAGTAGTTTGCAGTCATGCACCGGATCAACCCCCATCCTTAAAATTCCTCAGCGTCCATTCGGAAATACCGGTGAAATGGTGGGTATTTACAGCCTTGGTGCACAGGCTACTGTAGAGCAAGTGGGAATGAAAGATCAGGCCCTCGAAATCGTTAACCGGTGCATCGACATGGGTATCAATTATATCGATACCTCGGCCTGGTATGGAATGGATGGAAACAGCAGTGAGGGAGATCACCTGCGGGGCACCAGTGAGAGGCATGTAGGTGAAGTGATGAAGACGCGGCGCAGTGAGGTGTTCTTGGCCACCAAGACCCATGACCGAAGTTACGACGGGGCCATGCGGCACCTGGAAAGTTCATTAGAAAATCTTCAGACCGATACCATCGACCTGTGGCAGATCCACAATATCAAAGGTGGAGGGGATGAGGATATTGATTATATCTTTTCCGATGAAGGGTGTATGAAAGCACTGATGAAGGCCCAGGATGAAAAGATCGTCCGTTTCCTGGGAATTTCCGGTCATGCCGATCCGGATCCAATGAAGGAGCTTGTGGACCGCTATCCCTTCGATGCTGTTTTGATGGCACTGAATGCAGCGGATAAGCATTACAATTCATACATTGAGAAACTGCTTCCCACAACTGTGGAAAAGAATATGGGCATCATCGGAATGAAGATCCCTGCCCGCGACAGGATTTTTTCTCACGGTGGGATCATCACCATGAAAGAGGCCATGAGTTATACAATGACTCTCCCCATCAGTACTATTATTGTGGGAATCGACAAAATTGCGGAGCTGGAAGAGAACATCAGGATCGCGCAGGAATTTGAAAGCCTGACAGCCGACGAGATGCTTGCCATTGAAGATAAGGTAAAGCCCCACCATGAACACCTGCTGTTCTATAAGGGTTTGTCTGAATGGCCCGAAGAGTGGTCAGGTAATAATGTATAGTCCACCCCGATCAATCCTGGATGATCAAACGTCCGGACCAGCTTGCCGCCCTGACTTTCAATAAGGAGACCTACACAATGGTGCAAAAAAGCATTCCTAAATATTTTGGATTAAGGGTTTACCTCTCCTCCTCCATTCTCTATTTTTTTCTTGTCATTCCATTTCTTGCTTTTCTGGCCATTCAGAGTATACCAAAATTTATGGCAGAAAAGGCCCCCCCGGTCAAAGAAACAAAAGCGATGATCGACTCCCTGGGGATAGACCTCGACTCCCTGGGAAATATATATGAAATGGATATAGACAGTTTGGCCACCGGCAAACTGGGTCCTAAAGTGGTGGTTGCAGGAGAGGAACAGGAGGAAAACATTGATGTGATTAACGATGAAGGACCTTTCGGCACCTATTTCCTGCTCCTGTTCCTGTTGACACTGCTAAGTTATCTGGCAGGATTCATCTACAACAGGCGTTTTAAAAAGTACTTTAAACTGAAGCGGTCCGGAAACGAAGTACCGGAAAAGCTACATGCTTTCTGCAAAAAGCATCTGTTCCTTACTCCGGTTGTAAATGCCTCCATACTGAGCATGCCCAGTATCATAATTTTTATCTATTCCCTGTTCGCCATCCTGACCAGGGCGCACTTTGATGGAGAAGCAGAGCGGGATCTGTTCATCCAGCTCCACTACCTGACACTGCTGGCCACTATTCTTGAATTTCTATTTGTCTATTACTGGCAAAAACACCGGGTCCATATCAAGTATATCGAGCATATTTTTTCTGACACGGAGCTTCGCAAACAGATATTCCGCCGAAAAGGAGGAAAGATCAGGAACCGGCTAATGATGGCCAGTGGTATGACTACTTTCCTTCCGCTTGTCATTGTAATCGTCTACCTCATTCTGAGCCTTACCTCCATTAAGGATCTGAAGCTGGAAAACCTCTCTCCGGAAGAGAGAGAGGTGCTGATCGGACCCTGGAGCAAAGTAATAAATTCGGATAAGGAAACCTTTACAGCAGAAAAATATGAAAAACTGTACTATGTAAATGCGATTGATTCCATTGTTATGCTGGTGGGAATCGGGAACGGGATCATGGTCTCAATTATTTATCTGCTGCTTTTCATAAAGTGGACCAATCAGGATATTACCCGGCCATTGAAAGAACTTCTGACAAACATCAAGAACACCAAGGGAGGTGAAACCGGGCATTATAGCATTGTTCGGACCAACGACGAAATAGGAGAGCTGGCAGAGGGGTATAATGAAATGACATTAAAAATCCATGCTTATGTGGCGAGCATTTCGAAGATGAACAGGGAGCTGGAGGAGAAAGTGAAGCAGAGGACCAACGAGGTGGTTATGCAGAAGGAGGAGATCGAAGCTCAGAAAGAGGAGATCGAGGCTCAACTGGACCTGGCCACACTTCAGAGGGACACCATTACACGTCAAAAAGATCAGATCCTCGATAGCATTCGCTATGCCGAAAGAATTCAGTCAACCATTCTTCCACCCATAGAATACCTGTCCGATTACCTGACCGACCATTTCATTCTATTCAAACCAAGGGATATTGTAAGCGGCGATTATTACTGGACCACCACGCAGGGTGACAAAATAATGATTGCAGTGGCCGACTGCACAGGACACGGAGTGCCGGGAGCCTTTTTAAGCATGCTTGGCATTTCATCCATGAATGAGATCGTTACCAGAAGTGGATCCAGCCAGGCCAATCAGATCCTGGAACAGTTGAGGGATTTTGTAATAACATCTTTGCATCAAACCGGTACAAGGGGAGAGACCCAGGATGGGATTGAAATCGCGTTATGTGTGATTGATACCCGGAAAGAAGTCCTTGAATTTGCGGGTGCAAACAGACCATTGTACATCATTAGGAAAAATGACCTCATGCATATACGAGCCGACAGAATGCCCATCGGTATTTATGACCATGAACCCCTTCCTTTCACCAACCATGAAATCCCATTGGAAAGAGGTGATTCGATTTACATGTTCTCAGACGGTTATGTGGACCAGCTGGGAGGTCCGTCAAGGAAAACATTCAGATCAAAACAGTTCAGGCAATTATTACTTGATATCCAGGATCACTCCATGGAGGAACAGAAAAACATTCTGGTTGAAAACCTAGAATCCTGGAGCGGGGATGTTGAGCAAATCGATGATATTCTGGTGATAGGGATTAAAATATAGATTTCAAAACAGCTACACCTCGGTCTTTATATAATCAAAAGTTAACTTGGACATCCTGGACATCTCCTTCCCAACTTCCAGCATATCCTCGTCATCTTCTTCGTAATGCCAGTAAACCAAAACGTTTATGCCTTCAGAATGCAGATTACTTAATGTTTTAAACAGATCAAGTATGTATTTTGCGGAGGTAGAGTTAAAATACTCAAAGTTGAAATGAAATTCGTGGGCCCTGCTCTTATGCTCTTTGTCCTGAGATGCAACCTCAGAGGTATAGTTTTCAAGCCATTCCAGCACAGGTATGTAAAAATTCCTCACATTCTCGGGCCGTGATTCTCCTGTAAATTGAAACAGGTTTTTTTCGGGATCAAGTATAACACTTGGAGTGTTTAGTGTGGCATCAATGATTAGCTTTTCCATGAGTTATCCATTAATAATGATTTGCATTTTAAAGAATGAATGGTTCTCGTCCAGGTGTAAAAAACTGTAAATAATTTCGTTGTCGGTTCTAAGGGCCATGGTAATCAATCCGAGACCGGCACCTTTATCATCAACACCCGCTTCCTGATTAATCACATCCTCATACAACGATTTCAACGCCTCAGTGTCAAGCTGATTAACCCGGTCAAGTTTAAATGTGAGGTCACCAATATTATCGTTTATCACCATATTTCCTGAAGTAACAGCGTATTGGTTTCCCATTTTTTCCACAGTGATCATCGGGGCCCCTTTTTCGCTCCAGGTACCCGAATCATTACTGGCTGCATATTTGAAAATGTTGTCAATGGATTCGACTACTGTACTGTAAAGTCTTTTTCTGGCGGGTTTTTTCATTGCCTGGAATTCCTTTGTCGATCGCAGCCGATTCAACAGCTTTTCCATCGTATCAAAAGAGATGGAGCCCATATAATCAATCATGGTCTTTGGCTTCGACATAGGAATCACCGGTTTTTTATTACCGGGTCCGACAAAGTAACTAAAAAAAAGTCTAATCCGATTGTAACCTCTTTAATTTGAATATATTCGTAGTTTAAGTTAAAATTATGAGTGAAGCCATATTAAAAGCGTTGATGCAACTCTTCGCTTTGATTGTTGATATCGATGAGGTTCAGGAGATAAAAGAGAAGGAAAGAGACATTATACGGGCATTTCTTTCCCGCCAGCTAAATATCGAATTGGTGGAAAGATACATGAATGTCTTTGAAGAATTTTTGCTTCTGTACCATCAGGATAGCATAACCAAAGGCAGCATCAAGGATAAGAAACGAACCGCCCTGACGGCAGTCAGGATTCTGTCTATCTGTGAAAAGATCAATGAAGAGCTTGAACAGACACAAAAGATCTATGTGATTATTCAGCTTATTGAGTATATCGCCTATGGGATCGATATCCGGGAAACAGAACTTGACTTCCTTCACACTGTGGCTTCTGCCTTCAATATACCTGAACACGAATACCAGAATATACTCAGTTTTGTAGTTTACTCCCTGAAAGATATTCCCAATAAGGATCAAGTGTTGCAAATAGATAATGAAGAACATTCAAGCATACCGGGAGTAAACCATGTTTATAATCAAAACCTTCTCGGTGAGATTTCATTTCTGAATATCTCAAGTGTTAATACCTATGTGCTTCGCTATCATGGAAAAGAAGACCTTCTATTGAATGGCCAGCATATATATTCGGGATTGACTTACACGTTTGTTCACGGATCCTCCATCAGGGGACAGAATATCGATCCGATCTACTACACAGATGTGGCAGGAACCTTTTCAACATCATCCTTTACCTCAAAGATCTCTTTTATTGCCCGCAATGTGGAATTTCGATTTCACAACAGTGACAACGGGCTACAGGAATTTAACCTGCGTGAAGAATCGGGGAAATTGGTTGGGATTATGGGAGGAAGCGGTGTGGGTAAATCCACACTTCTGAATGTGTTGAACGGAAATTTGAAACCACAAAGCGGGGAAATATTGATCAACGGCCATGATCTGTATCATGAAAAGGAGAAAGAGAAGCTGAATGGTGTCATTGGTTTTATACCGCAGGATGATTTGTTAATGGAAGAACTGACAGTTTATCAGAATCTTTACTACAATGCGAGTCTCTGCCTGAATGATTATGATGATGAAAAGATCAAAGAAATTGTGAACCAGGTGCTGATCGACCTGGATCTTTTCGAGATCAGGGATCTTAAGGTTGGTAAACCTTTAAACAAAGTCATCAGTGGAGGTCAGCGTAAGAGGGTAAACATTGGCCTGGAGTTGATGCGTGAACCATCTGTATTGTTTGTGGATGAGCCTACTTCGGGCCTCTCTTCAGTAGATTCTGAGATGGTTATGAATTTACTGAGGGAGCAGGTATTTAAGGGCAAGCTGGTGATTGTGAATATCCATCAACCCTCTTCTGATTTGTATAAAATGTTCGATAGGATCATTTTTCTGGACAAAGGCGGATACCAGATCTATTATGGGAATCCCGCTGAAGCTGTAGTGTATTTCAAAACAAAAACCAATCATGCCAATGCAAAGGAGGACCAGTGTATCACATGTGGCAATGTGGACCCTGACCAGGTGCTTCAGATCATTGAAGCAAAAATTGTAAACGAGCATGGGAAATTATCACGTACCAGGAGAGTAAGCCCCAAGGAATGGTATAATCAGTTTAAGGAGAGTGCGAATCATAAAGCTGCCGAAAAACCTGAGAAAAGTGACCTTCCTGAGAATTATTACAGCCTTCCCGGACTGGTTAAACAGCTGAAGATCTTCTTTATGAGGGACATACTTTCCAAGCTTACCAACAAGCAGTATGTTCTGATCAGTCTTCTGGAAGCTCCCCTGCTGGCTGTTATACTAGGCTATTTTACCAAGTATTTCAGTGGTACATTGGAGGATCCCGGAGCCTATGTTTTTCGAAATAATGAAAACCTGCCTTCATATCTGTTTATGAGCGTGATCGTCTTTCTCTTCCTGGGAATGACCATCAGCTCTGAGGAGATCATCAAGGACAGAAAGATCCTTCAGCGAGAGTCGTTCCTCAATCTGAGTCGGTTCAGTTATTTAAACTCGAAGATCATCATCATGTTTATGATATCGGCCATTCAAACCATATCATTTGTCCTGATCGGTAATCTGATATTTGAGATCAAGGGAATGACATTCAGTTACTGGATAATTCTTTTCACAACCTCCTGCTTTGCAAATCTGCTTGGACTGAATATCTCTTCCGGACTTAATTCTGTGATAGCAATCTATATACTCATACCCTTCCTTGTGATCCCTCAGATTTTGTTCAGTGGTGTATTGGTAAAGTTCGACAAGCTGCACAAGAACCTTACAAATTATGAATATGTTCCAATTATCGGTGATCTGATGACTTCCCGGTGGGCATTTGAAGCCCTTGCAGTTGAACAATTCAAGAACAACCGGTACCATAAAGAATTCTTTGCGCTTGATCAGGAAATCAGCAATAAAAAATACTACGTCTCTTTTTTAATCCCCACGCTGGAGGCCAAAGTGAATGAAGTTCTGCAGAATATTCATGAAGAAACAAAGCATGAACAGTCCATATTGGAACTGGCTTTGTTGCAGGATCAGGTGGCCATTCTGAATACCATGTTTCCTGAAGCCTCCTATGATTCCATTAAAAATATGGGGATTCAAACCTTTAATGAAACTTATGCTGAATTAACGAAAGCATACCTGGGGAATCTTTTGACCCATCTCCGGCTGCAAATTAAGGATGCGAACAAGGAGAGAAACGATTTGGAGGGACAGTTCATCGATCAGTTTGGCGGAATACAATCTTATACCTTTTTCAGAAATGATAATGACAACGTCAAATTGGCGGATATACTTCTGAACAAGAATGTGCTTCCTAAGATTGTTGAAAATGATCAAAAATTGATCAGGAAATATGAACCTGTTTACATGGAACCCGCTTCAAGGATCGGCAGGGCGCACCTATATGCTCCTGTTAAACAGATAGGAGGTATTACCTTTGACACCCTGTGGTTCAATGTGATCTTCATCTGGTTCACCTCTTTTATCCTGTATCTGACCCTCTATTACGATCTGCTGAGAAAGGTGATCAGCAAATTTGAAACCCTCAAGTGGAGGAACAATTCCTGATCATTTTTCAATACAAAACCGATCCACCGGATTAAAAGCAGGGTCAAAGTCTGTGTGAGCAGTAGACTCATAACGCTCTCATATGCCTTTTTTTGAAGGCCATGGTACCCACAATAAAATAGAGGAATGTAAGGATCATCAGTGCCATCATCTCAGGGATGGTATCCCTAATCTCCATATCTCTGATCAGTACCTTATTGAGTGCTTCAACAGCAAATTTAGGTGAGAGGATATCATTTAGCATAACCTCAAATTTCCCGATTGAAAAAAGCTTCCCTCCACTAATGGGAAATGCGGCACCGGTAAAGAACATCAGAAGGAAAAGTGGGAAGGTACCAATAATGGCCACTTCCTTTATAGAACGACACATGGCTGCTACAATAAGGCTAAAGCTGATCATGGACAAAGAGGTGAGAAAAGAGATCAGCAGGATGAATCCAAGTGTTCCCGGGATCAGTGTATAGCCCAATACTACAGCTGTTACCAGGGCAAGAGCCAGTGAGAGGATTGCAATGATAATCTGAACCAGAGATATCCCAACCAGAAACTCCATGGAGGTAAGTCTGGAAATTTTCAGGCGTTCCAGTGTTCGGGTCTCAGGTTCCCTTACGATGGCCGCTGAGGCAGAAAAGATGATCATAATAATCGAGAGGATCAGGAGTCCGGGGAGATAGAGTTCAAACATGGAACGCTGACCGGAATGACCCAGGGTGGTCTCTTTCCAACTGATGGGCAGGTGAATCCCGGCGGTTTCCAATACAAACTGGTTGATCAGTTCCTCGGTCCATACAGCCCCGATGATGTACTCCATCTGTGTGACGTCTCCCACAAGTTCTACCTAAGCGGTCGTGGAAGTCACACCGCTGGTGTCGAGCACACTTGCAGTAAGATTATCGGGAATAACCACCACCACCTCGGCCTGTTTTTGCCGAAGCATCTCAATGGCTTTCTCCCTGTTTATTTCTGTTCGGAAATGGAGCATAGACACTCCGGAAGACCCGGTTAACAACTGACCATAAAAAACCAGGGAATCCCCCAGGTTGACCTGTTTTCCGTCATGTTGAATTCCACTGTCCTGATTGACCAGAAGAATATCATATACAGGGGTTTCAGTTTCCACCATCAGAAAATATATGGCGATAAACAGTGGAGCCATGATAACAGTCATCGCCAGGATCCAAAAATCCCTGATCTGCTCCTTCATCCCTTTTATGAACACAGCATACCACCTCATATTCTCAGGCTCTTTCCTGTTAAGTGAATAAACACATCCTCCAGGGTGTTTTGGCGCACCTTCATTTCACTGATAGATACATTTTCCTGGTCAAGGAGCTGATAGATCTCATGGATCCTGGGAACCATGTCCATGGCCCGTATGGCCCAGGTATATTCATCCCGAACCACTGAAAAACCATGTTCTTTCAGCTCTGTTTCAGCTTTATCCAGATTGGAAGAATCCCTGGTAAACAACTTCAGTTCCAGGATATCTCCCTCCCCGATAGATCTCTTCAGATTATGGGGTGTATCGAGCTGCAGCAACCTGCCCGAATCAATGATGGCCACACGGTCGGCAATCCTTTCAGCTTCATCCATGTTATGGGTAGTAATGATTACAGTTTTATCCTGTGCGGTTTCCCTGATAAACTCCCTCACCACCAATCTGCTTTGCGGATCCAGCCCTGCCTCGGGCTCATCAAATACCATAATATCCGGATCATGCATCATGGCCAGGATCACATTCATCCTGCGCTTCATACCCCCCGACAACGTACCGGCAAGTTTGTTTCTCTTCGATTCCAGACCCATCTTTAACAACAACCGATCGGCTCTTGTTCTCGCCACCCTTACCGGCACACTGTACATCCTCGCGCTGAATACCAGCTGCTCAAAACAGGTGAGTTTGTTCCACAGGATATTTTCCTGTGGACAGATCCCCACTTTCGACCGTACATTTGCACCTCCTGCTGCACCGATCTGCCTGCCGCCAATGATAATTACCCCCGAAGCAGGTCTCAGGAGACCGCACATCATCCTGATCGAAGTGGTTTTTCCGGCTCCATTGGGTCCAAGGAATCCAAAAATCTCACCCTTTTTCACTGCTAATGAAAGGTAGTCCACTGCAAGCAGGCTGCCATATCTCTTTACCAGGTTCCTGACTTCCAGGGCTATATCATTTTTCTCAATTCCGGCATTCATAACCCAATCCAAGTTCGGAAAAACTTCTGATACTTTTCTATCTTTGTTTACACGAATCCTTAAAATGAACCACAATGCCCCGCGTATTTACCCCCGTCGATATCAGTAAGGAAGAGAAGGAAGTCAGGAAGGACTATTTTGACCGGCATACTCCTGTGGTCATATGTGGCAACCATGCCAGGGAAGGTGAGAAATTCAAAGTAAAAGTCAGGTTGGGCACAGAATACACTCACCCCGACGATCCTGATCACTATATTAAATATGTGCAGTTATGGAACAGGGAGACCTTCCTGGCGGAGGCCCATTTTGCTCCTGGTTCAATGGGGAACAAATCAGAACACGTAGAAGTGGATTTCTACATTGTACCTGGCCCTGTTGGCATGAACCTGTCGGCCATGTCGGTCTGCACCAAACACGGATTATGGCAGAGCGAATCTAAAGAGGTGACAGTTAGAAAAAACTGACCCCATCTAGTCGAACAACTCTTCCACGTCCTCAAAGTTTTTATACCCGGAAGTCCCTACAAAGGAGACAAATGATATCTTCCACTCCCCATCTATCTTCTCCAGCAGCCGGACCTGGATGCTGTTGATCTCTATCTCATCATCATCAAAGCTGGAGATCCATTTCTGATCACAAACCACAAAAGCGGAATTGGGATAGATCTTCATCCGGTAGTTCGTTTTTTCAACTGTAATGTGCAGCTCAATACCCAGATCGTCCTCTGTCTCATCCCCGGTCATATGTTTTGAAACCTCCTCCCAACCTTCAGCGAACACATAGTTATCTGCGCCAGCGGTTAAACGTATATTCGTGGAATCCTGCACATGTGTTGAATACATCCCCTCAAAATCCCGATCAATATAAGTCTGTGTCTCCTTTTCCATTACCTCAATAATGGCTGCTTTTTCCTTTTCATAGTCCAGGGGTTGCCCGCAACCGGTAAAGGCCACTATAATAATGGCCAGCAAGATTAGAATTGTGTATCTCATAATTTTAGAATTTTGGTAAATGATGGGTAAAGGTTTTGTCCTTACCATCCCATATCTGCAAAATACAACAATACCTTATTAAAATCAATTTATTATTACATTTGCTTCGATGAAAGTGCACTTTTTCATATGGCTATTTTTTCTGATTTTTACGGGTAGTATTTCGGCAAATGAATTCCCGGACCCTTTACCCGAAGGTGGTGTGCTTGATCTCCGGGAAACTGCTCTTGATGAGAATACCCTTCTCAGCCTGAATGGTGAGTGGAAGTTTTACTGGGAGAAACTGCTCACTCCTGAGAATTACAAAAAGGAGAAACAAGGGGAGTCACATATCCTGGTGAATGTACCCTCCTACTTTACCAATTACGAGATCGATGGAAAACCCATTCCAGGAATGGGATATGGGACCTATGGTCTGACAATCCTGTTACCGGAAGACAATCAATCCACCTTATGTTTTGATATTCCTGTTTTCGATGTCGCATTCAACTTCTATTTAAACGACAGACTGATTGAGTCCAATGGCACTGTGGGAACCTCCCGGGAGGAGGAGGATCCCTGGTATGAACCTTCCAGTTTTTGCTATATTCCCCGAACGGATACCCTGCAGTTACTGATCCAGGTTTCCAATTTCCACCACAGGCGGGGTGGATTCTGGAATTCAATATTTATAGGCGGCTCAGATATAGTTCTTGAAAGAATGGAACACAGGCGGATGTACAATTACTCCACCATTGGGGTGCTGTTTTTCTTCATCTTCTTTTTTATCATTTTCTGGCTATTCTCGCAAAGGAAAATCCTCATGTTGCTGTTTGCCCTCACAGCCCTGGGGATACTGATCCGGTCGGTCAATACAGGTCTTTACTTCTCCAATTCTTTCGTGCTTGCGCCCTGGTCATGGCAAATACGCATGGAGTACCTGGGATCATTTCTGGCCCATATATTCGGGATGTTATTTCTGCACAGGATGTTTCCTGCACGCTATATGAATCAGGTAGTCAAGGTAAATACCATCATATTTTCCCTGGCCAGCATCTCCCTCTTCATCTTGCCTGTACACCTTTTTTCATATGAAATGCTGCTATTCCAGCCGGTGGTCCTTCTTTTCCTCATACATTACATGGTGCTAAGCTTGATTGGTATCTTCAAGAGAAATATCATGGATGCCATATTCTTTGTTTCCCTGGCATTTTTTATCTATACAATTGTTAACGACGTTTTGCTTGCCAATTCGGCAGGAGCTGTACATAACAATTACCTGTCTCAGATCTCTTTCCAGCTGTTCATATTTGCTATGGCTATACTGATTATCATGCAATGGGTTCAAAATTATAATGAACGATTAAAACTTGAGTCATCCCTTCGTTTTAAAAACAAAGTGCTTTCGGTAATTGCCCACGACCTGAAAAATCCGGTGGCAAGTGTGGCACAGTTCTCCGACCTTCTGGTCACCAAACCTGAGCTTGTAAATAATAACAACATACTTAACTCGCTCCAGGAATCCTCACAGGCCGCCGTCACCCTGCTTGATAACCTCCTCTACTGGGGCAGGAGTCAGGCCGATGAACTCATTGTTTCTCAAGAGGAATTTGACGTTGAAAAATTGATCCGGAATGTAAAATCACTTTTCCTGCATATGGCCACCCAGAAGGAAATTAGATTCTTAACCGAAGTCACACCCCGCCTTTCAGCTTATGCCGACAAGGCCCTGGTGAACATCGTGGTAAGGAACCTGATTTCAAATTCTATCAAGTTCACCCCCAGGAAAGGATCCATCAACATCAAGGCCCACCAGGAGGGGAAGGTTATCCGGTTATCAGTGATTGATACAGGTATCGGAATCAATCCGGATATACTGGAACAATTTCTGACACATGGACATCTGGGTACATCATCCGGAACAGAGAGTGAAATTGGAACCGGATTTGGTTTGCAGCTGGTGAAGGACCTGGTTGAGAAAAATGGAGGGAAATTACATATTGAGAGCAAACCCAATGAAGGGTCAAAATTTACATTTACATTACCTACAACAACAGAAGCAGAATGAAAATTATTAAGAAGAGAGATTTAGAGCAGCAAAACAACAGGATCCTTCTGGTCAGGAAAGGTCAGGATTTAACCGAATATATTCCCGATGATAAACAACGGAATTATGTTCAGGACCGGCTGGACCGGGAGAAAGACGTAGCACTTTTGAATCAGTTGGACTACCTGGTCATTGTCAGGAGTCTGGACAACGCCGATAATCCAAAAAACAGCATGTTGGAAAGTGCAAGAAAAGCTGGATTTGGCGTACACGCCATTTTGAATGATCATGACGTGGAGTCGGTGGTGGTTGTGAATGTTGGAGTGGAACCGGAAGAGTGTGTAGCTTTTGCAGAAGGACTGGCCCTTACCAACTACCAGTTTCTGAAATATCACACCCAGGGGAAAGGCAAAAAATTTATGCTTACCGAGATCCACCTCTTTGATGATGCGCTTACCGGGAACCATGTGGAAAAGTTAGATAATCTTGTGGAGGCAGTATTCCAAACCCGTGACCTGGTGAATGAACCATTATCTCATTTAACTGCAGTTCAACTTTCGGTTGAGATAGAAAAAATGGGAGAAGAGGCTGGATTTTCTGTGGAAGTTTTCAATAAGAAAAAGATTGAATCCCTTAAGATGGGTGGATTGCTGGCCGTGAACAAGGGTAGTATTGATCCGCCCACATTCTCCATCCTAACCTGGAAACCTGAAGGTGCTGTAAACGATCACCCAATTGTCCTGGTAGGAAAAGGAGTGGTTTACGATACCGGTGGGCTTAGCCTGAAACCCACCCATGATTCGATGGATTACATGAAATGCGACATGGGAGGAGCAGCAGCTGTAGCCGGTGCGATCTATTCGGTGGCAAAAAACCAGCTCCCGGTATGGGTGGTTGGTTTAATCCCTGCAACTGATAACAGGCCCGATGGCAATGCTTACGTCCCGGGTGATGTAATAACCATGTACAATGGCACAACCGTTGAAGTGCTCAACACCGATGCAGAGGGAAGAATGTTGCTGGCGGATGCGCTCAGCTACGCAAAACAGTATGATCCGGAGGTAGTCATTGAGCTCTCCACCCTTACGGGTTCAGCTCACATAGCAGTTGATAAGTATGGCATTGTTGGCATGGGTAATACCAGCCGTGAGATCATGGAGAATCTGAAGGAGAGTGGAGAACAGACATCGGAAAGGATTGCAGAATTTCCATTCTGGGACGAATATAAGGAACAACTTAAATCAGATATTGCAGACCTGAAGAACATCGGAGGAAAATATGCCGGCGCCATAACTGCCGGAAAATTCCTTGAACACTTCACCGATTATCCATATATCCATTTGGATATAGCCGGACCTTCCTTTAACAAGATTCCTTTTAACTACAGAGGCAAAGGAGGAAGCGGTGTGGGTGTAAGGATCCTCTACAATTACCTCCTTAACCGGTCACTTTAACCATTCAGCACATGAGCGGAAAAATTAAAATTGGAATATCCCACGGAGATGTCAACGGGATCAGCTATGAGGTGATCATAAAAACTCTTTTGGACAACCGGATCAGTGAAATCTGTACTCCGGTTATTTTTGGATCCCCCAAAGTCGCAGCCTATCACCGAAAAGCTCTGGATATTGAAAACTTTTCTCCAACGGGGATCAATTCTCCCGAAGAAGCCAAGGGGAACCGGATCTATGTGATCAATTGCGTAGATGAAAATATTCGGGTGGAGCTTGGCAAATCCACAGAAAGTGCCGGGGTTGCATCTTTCAATGCACTGAAAGCCGCCACCGATGCACTTAAAGAGGGGAAAATTGATGCCCTTGTTACCGGACCGATTAACAAGCAGAACATCCAGCAGACCGATTTTAATTTCAGTGGGCATACAGAGTACCTTCAGGCCCGTTTCATGGCCGATGAAGTCATGATGCTGATGGTGAGCGATCTGTTAAAGGTTGGACTGGTTACGGGTCATATCCCTGTTGCACAATTGAGTTCCTTGATTACCACTGAATTAATCGTAGAGAAACTAAAGATCCTTTCTCAATCCTTGTTCATGGATTTTGGAATCAGAAATCCCCGGATTGCTATACTTGGATTGAACCCACATGCCGGAGATGAAGGTTTGCTGGGCAGTGAAGAACAGGAGGTGATCATCCCTGCCATGGAGCTAGCCAAGAGATTCAATATTTCAACTTTTGGTCCTTTCCCGGCCGATGGATTTTTTGGAGCGGGCCGTTTTACCAAGTTTGATGCCGTGCTGGCCATGTACCATGACCAGGGACTGGCACCATTTAAAGCCCTCAGCATGGACAACGGGGTAAACTTCACTGCCGGATTACCGGTGGTCAGGACCAGTCCGGCCCACGGAACAGCCTTTGAACTGGCAGGGAAAAACAGGGCCTCTGCCGCATCTTTCCGAAATGCCATCTATCTGGCCATTGATATAGTACGTAACAGAGAGCTTCATAAAGAGATTACCCGTAATCCTCTTCCCTCTGGCAAAACCAGCCTGGGTGAAAAAGATGAGTCACCTGAGGATTTGGAGTCCACCGCCGGTCATACAAACTGACAATGATAAGTTCTAATAATAATGGTACACCTTTCGCTGGTTGTAAACGAATTGAAAGAGAATGGACACGCTGGTATTTAAACGCTGGTCGAATAAAAAGTGGGCGATCCTTGCCAGTTTTCATAAAATCATAATTATCGGCACTCTCTGTTACAGCTATAATATACTGGGACAGGAGCCCTCAGGAGTTAAACGTGACAGCAGCTCAATTGAAATGTATCTTGAACTGGAGGAAGTGGAGGCCTTGGCCGATTCTCCCTCCGACCTGGAAAATGTTTCTCTAAAATCGTTGATAACTGTCACTTCACAGGATATTCATCTTGCGCCTGTTACGGCCCATGAAGACCTGCTGGAATACATGCCTCATGTAGATATCCGTCACCGGGGAAAATTCGGGACGCAAGCTGACCTGAATATTCAGGGAGGATCATTCGATCAATCGATGGTGCTTCTGAATGGTATAAATCTGTCGGATCCCCAAACAGGTCATTTCCATCTGAATCTGCCTGTGGACCTCTCTGCCATTCACCAGGTTGAAGTAGTTGCTGGTTCAGCAGCCCGCAGTTTCGGGACCCATGCTTTCACCGGGGCCGTCAAGAAACGCATCGGGCGATTCGAACTGGCCGACGGCGGC
>Ga0209013_10002283_pt1 | contig 17394 bp, 17 predicted proteins | sample Cruoilmetagenom2_FD_187291 | JGI IMG/M metagenome (GOLD analysis project Ga0209013, IMG submission 187291) | Oil polluted marine microbial communities from Coal Oil Point, Santa Barbara, California, USA - Sample 2 (SPAdes) (version 2) | ecosystem: Environmental > Aquatic > Marine > Oil seeps ...
AATCTGCTGGTCACCCGCCACGGCGGCGAGCGCGCTGTCGATCCACGGCCTGGCGCCGGGATCGTCGGCGAGCCCCACGTAGACCCAGCGGCCGACCTTGCGCTCGGTGGTGATGCCCACCTGCCGCAGTTCGCGGAGATGGGCGGAGACAGTGGACGGCGCCAGACCAAGCACCTCGGTGATCTGGCACACGCAGAGCTCGCCGGTGCGCAGCATCGCAGCGATGCGCAGGCGGGCCGGGTTTCCGAGGGCGCGGGCGAGGGCGACGGTTCGATCGAGCTTCGAGATCATCATTTCGTCTCTTGGCGAAATATAGTATTATCGCTGCGGCCCGTCAACCGGGGGAGGCGAATTGAGCGAGCATCAACGTGTCCTGATTCTTTGTACCGGCAACTCGTGCCGGTCCCAGATGGCCGAAGGATGGATCAACAGCGAGCTGGGTGACACGTGGATGGCTCGTTCCGCCGGCACCGAACCGGCCGGGCGCGTCAACCCGCTCGCCGTCCGCGCGATGGCCGAGGCCGGGATCGATATTTCCGATGGCGTTCCGGAAACGGTCGGCCGCTATCTGGATCAGCCCTGGGATCTGGTGATCACGGTCTGCGACTCGGCAAAGGAGACCTGCCCGGTCTTTCCCGGTCCGGTCGAACAGATCCACATCTCGTTCCCGGACCCAGCCGACGCAGAGGGCAGCGACGACGAACGGATGGCGGTGTTTCGCTCGGTCAGGGACGCGATTCGCGAGCAGTTGCTCCCGGAGGTTGCTCGCCGGGGCTGAATCGGCTGAGAGCCACGCACGGCGCCGCGAAGAACTCAGCATCCAGCGCGACTCGAATCCGGCGCTTCTCTGGAATCTGTTCGAGACGTGCATCGGGGGCAAAAAGGATCACCTTCTGCGGTTCGATCTCGGCGCCGACCGGCTCTCTCCGGTAGCCCTCTTCCTCCAATTGCGTGACCTCGGAGCACGGGATAGCAAACGCCGACTCGGCGTCGGCGAGAACCCGCCGGAGCCTGAACCACACTCCCTTCGAGTGGTTGCGCTGGCGATACTCCCAGGCTCTGATCGCTGCGCGGGAGCGCACTCGTCGAGCCCGCTGGTGGAGAGATTCCCTCAACTTTCGTCGACCTCAGAACCGATGACCATGACCCCGGGCACGTTCAAAATGCTCTGAACTGCCTTCAACGTGGCCTGGAGCCTCGCGCGGAAATCCATGCGGCGAGTATAGCGATCCGGTCGAGGAGCCGCCATGGGCGTGGTCCGCCAAATATTACCCCGCGTAGCACGAGAGCTGTTTTTGATTTCCTTGGTAGTCGGAGCTCCCGATGGTTACCGGTGAGCAACGTACTTCACGCCGTCGAGACCCTCGAAGCCCGAGTCCTGGGTCCAGATGACCGCGCTCGACGCGTGCGCGGTTGCGAGGATGACCGCGTCTGCGAGGGGAAGCCCGTGGCGAAGGCCGAGAGATGCGGCGGCCAGCGCGAGGTCAACGTCGAGGGGCACGACCTTGCCCTGCTGCATCGACGTGGCCACCTGGAGGGCCTCGGCTTGTGACCGCTGCTGCAGGACTCTCTTGAAGACCTCGAGGATGCAGATCGACGGCACGATAAGTGAGTTGATATCTTCCAGGGGCTCGGCGAAGAAGGGAGCATTCGGTCCCTCGGCCAGATACTCGAGCCATCCGCAGGAGTCGACGAGGTTCACCCGCGGTCTCCATCGCGCACCACACGGGTGTCGATCCCGGCCAGAGATCCCCGCAGCTCTTCAGGCCGGCGCACCGGCACCAGCTCGATCCGGCCCTCGAAGACCAGGACCTGCAATTTCTGTCCAGGCTCGAGGGCCAACGCCTCGCGCACCGCCTTCGGAATGACCACCTGGTACTTGGGTGAAACGGTGACCATGTTCATGCCGACCTCCTCGATCGATCACTACTTTATCATACGAAAGTATTATCGATGTGTTTTTTGCGGCATGTCGTCGAGCTGAGAGGGCGATCAGGAGCGGCGGCGGGTGGGGATCGCCCCGGCCAGTCGTTGCAACCGGGTCACCAGGGCGGAGGATCGAGCGGGGGCGACCGACCCCCATCGTCTGGCGCGGTACTGCCAGTGGGCGGCGTGCCCGTTCTCGGCCTCGTGATGCATGTCGGCGCTCCGGATCTGGACCTCGAAGAGACGGCCCTCGGCATCGCGAAGCGAGGTGTGGAGGCTGCGATAGCCGTTGGCCTTGGGCTCGGCGATGTAATCCCTGAAGCGGAGGGGGTTGGGTTCGAAGGCGCGGTGGATCGCGGCCAGGGCGAGGTAGCAGTCTTCTTCCTCGGGCACCACGACGCGAAACGCGAAGAGGTCGTTGACCTGGTCGAGCTCGATTCCGCGGTCTTGCATCTTCCTCCAGGCGCCGGCCACATGCTTGACCCGGTGTTCGATGACCTCGTAGGGCACGCCGTCAGTCTCGACCGCCTCCGTGAGATGTTTCGCGACCTCCGCCACCCATCCCCTCCGCGATCGCCGCAGCGACGCCACTTCTTTTTCGAGGCTCGCGAAGGTCTCGGGCTCCACCAGTCGTAGGGCCCCGTCCTCGAGATCGGCCTTGAGGGACATGTTGCGGAGGCGTTCGGCCTCGGTCGCCGCGGTGGTCCACGCGTCCGCCGCCACCTCGGGCGCCAGAGGGTCGTCGGGCTGAAGGGTGTTCAACAACCGACGAATCTCCTCCGGACGCCAGCTCTCCGGATCCCTACTCTCGGGCGCATCTCCCGCCACGTTCGCGGGCACAGGGACGGCGAGGTTCACGGGCGGCTCGTTGAAGCAAACGCCGGATGCTAAGTTCGCGGATATCAACCCGCGGCGCTCCGCCCGGATCAGTCGGAGCACGCTGTCCGCGAGCTCGGTGGCGTAGCTATGGAGACGCCAGGCGAGCCAACGAATCTCCCACGCGCCCGGCCCGCAGTCCCAGCGCGCTGTGTAACCGCGCTCGAGCCGCTGGAGGCCGCCCACCAGGCGCCCGAGCGGCCGGCCGACGAGAAAGTAGACCGCGATCTCGACCGCTGCGATCAGAACCAGGGAGGTGACTAGAAGATCGAACCACCACCGGTCCCAGCGGTCGTGCAGCTCGGCGTTGAAAGCGGTGGCGTCTTTGCAGCCGACCAGGGTGCCGCGGCCACCTTCGAGGAGCGACGTCCGGATAGCGATCTCGGCTTGCAGCACCCCCTCCGGGGGGCTCGATTCTACCGCCAGCCCGACGCCGGTAACCACCGCCCCGGAGGCGTCGCGGACCAGGAGCTGGTGATCGGGATGGCCGAAGTCGCGATAGGCGCGCTGGAAGGAGAGCAGGCGATCGTGGATCTCGTCGATCGATCCCGCACGCTCGATATCCGCCGCCAGCGGGGCCAGCGACTGCTCGAGGAGGCCTTCTCGGGCGATTCGCTCATTGCGAATCTCGCGCCGCTGTTCGAGCCCCATGAGGCCGCCGAGCACCACCGCCACCACGATCGCGAGGATGATCCCGAGCATCAGCCCGAGGGGCAGCGTCCGGCTCGGCGGAGGTGGACCGGGTCGTCGATCGCTGGGCGCCCGGACGAGTTGCTCGTTGACGTCCATCGTCGCCTTTGAGGGTGCGGCCGTCTGCGTGGGCACGGGTTCACCGGTCAGCATCTGCATCGAATGATGCCATTGCAAACTGGGTGCCAGAACCAGAATGATTGCAACGGCATAGGGTCGGTTTCGCGGTGCCGCGACGTGGGCATGTGGCGGCCAAAATGGCAGTGGCTGCGGTGGAGCTTGGTTGACACCCCCCGAAATGGGACCTATGCTTTGGGTGTTGAAATGAGCGTATGAGCAGTCGTCATAAGATCTTCGCGGTGCTTTTCGTGCTCCTCGCCCTCCCGGGGCTGGTGGCGGGGACGGGCTATGCGGCGTGCCTCCACGGAGACGCCGCGCCGGGGACCTGCTGCATCATGATGCCGACCGCCGACGTCGATGGTGGCTCGTCGTGCTGTGCGGCCGACGAGGACCACCCGTCGGCAAAGGAAACCACCGGCAACACGTGCGGCTGTTCGCACGCGCCGCAGGCGCCGGCCGATCTCGCAAAGGCGACGACGCCCGCCGCCCCGGAGACTGCGGGTATGGGCATGCTTCCGGCCGCCACGATAGGCGCCCTGCCGCCGACCGCGGGGACGCCACGCGCGACGGCCCGAAGCGCGCCGCTTGGCAGCGTTCACGCCATCTTCATCCTCGATTGTGCCTACCTGATCTGATCCTCTGCAATTCGCTGTGCGAATTGCTGTTGGGGAGAGCTGTCTCTCCACGAACTGAAAGGGATCAGAAATGCAGAAGAATCAAAGGTTTGGTCTTGCTGTGGGCTTCGCATTGCTCCTTGCGTCAAGCGCAGGCATTGTTTTCGGACAGGAGGAGTTGGCTGACCCCCCGCCGGGTCGGGATGTTGCTGAATCGAACGAGGCCCCTTCACCGGGCTCACTGATCATCGCCTCGGTCGGCGACCCCAAGCTTCGTCTGCTCCTCGAGGAGGTTCTCGAGCGCAACCCGGAGGTTGCGGCGGTCGCGGCCGAGTCGCGGGCGGCGGCGCAGCGAACCTTACAAGAAAAACCCCTGCCGGATCCGGTGGCGTCGCTCACCGCCTGGGTGCTGCCGCCGGAGACCCGCGTCGGCCCTCAGCTCGCATCGTTCAGTATTTCTCAGCGCTTCCCCTGGTTCGGCAAGCTGTCGTTGAAGGAGGAGGCGGCGCTGGCCGGCGCCGCGGCGGCCGAGGCGCGGGTCGAGTCCCGTCGCCTGAAGATCGTGACCGAGGTCCGCCGTTTCGCCTACGAACTCGCCTTTCTCGCCGCCGAGGGGCGCGAGGTCGAAACCGATCGCGTGACCCTCTCCCATTATGAGGAGTTGGCCCGTGCCCGCTATGCCTCCGGCGTCGGCATCGGTCAGGGAGTGGTCAAGATCCAGGCCGAGATCACCGGCGACGACGAGCGCCTCCTCGGGATTGCGACCCGGCGCGCGGCGCTGTCGGCCCGAATCAACGCTCTCCGCGACCGACCGCAGGGCACTCCGATCCCGGCCTTCGAGATTCCAACCGCGACCGCGCCGAACCTCGATCCCGCCGAGCTGCGGGCGGAGGCGCTGCAGCGGCGGCCCGAGCTCGTGGAGGCCGATGCGCTCATCGTGCGTGCGGACCGGCTCGGGGATTCGGCCGCCAAGGGATACTCGCCGGACTTCACCGCCGGTATCAACTACGCCTACGTCGCCAAGCGTCGTGACCAGGCTGGGAGGGATTTTCCGCCCGAGGACAACGGCCAGGACGTGTTGGGTCTCTTTGCCTCCGTGAACCTGCCGATCCACGGTAAAAAGCTGGACGCGGGGGTCGAGGAGGCGGCGCAGCGGCGGCTTGCCACCGAGGAACGTCGGCGAGCGGTGACGGCCGGAATCGACGGTGAGCTCGGCGATCTGACAAGCCGCATCGACCTGACCTGGGACCGCATCCGCCTCTTCGAGGATGTTCTGATCCACCAGGCCGAGGAGTCGCTGCGATCGGCCGAGTCCGCCTACGCAACCGGCACGTTCAACGCCCTCGATCTGCTCGATGCCGAGCGGGTCTTGCTCGACGTCCGCGTGGCTACCGAGCGCGCGCGGACCGACTTTGCCGTGGCGGCCGCCGAGCTCGAGGGAGCGGTCGGCTTGCCTCTTGCGAGCCTGCCAAAGGAGACGAACTGATGATTTTGAATGGGACCGATCGGAAAACGCAGGCAGGCGGCGCGACCGCTCGCGCCACCCTGTGGGCACTTGCTGGCGCCCTAGTGATGTTTCTGTTGGTGGTGGATCCGTTGCGGGTGAGCCCGGTGGACGGGTGGCTGGGAATCGACCGTTATGCGGACGACAGGCACGGAGACGGAGACGGGCACGGGCAGGAACAAGGCCTTTGGACCTGTGGGATGCATCCACAGGTGGTCGAGGACAAGCCCGGGCAATGCCCGATCTGCGGCATGGACCTGGTACCGCTTCGCGAAGAGGGGAGTGGCGCCGCCGTCGCGAAGCCCTCGGGCGAGCGCGAGATCCTCTTCTACCGCAACCCGATGGACCCGACGATCACCTCGCCGGCGCCGCGCAAGGACGACATGGGGATGGACTACGTGCCGGTCTACGCCGACGAGGCCGAGTCCGCCGCCACCGACGGTGCGGTGGTGACCATCAATCCCGCCGTGCAGCAGAACATGAATGTCGTCACCGAGCGCGTCGAGCGCCGCGACATCAGCCACCGCATCCGAACCGTCGGCTACCTCGACTACGACCAGGAAAAGATGGTTTCGGTAACCACCAAATATCCGGGTTTCATCGAGAAGACCTACGTGAACTATGTTGGTCAACCGGTGAGGAAGGGTGAGCCGCTCTTCGAAATCTACGCCCCCGAGCTGGTGCAGACCGAGCAGGAGCTGCTGTCGGCGCTGCGCTATGCGACCAGCCTCGGCAGGGCGCCGGAGGAGACCAGGCGCCGTGCCGAGGCGCTGGTCGAGGCTGCGCAGCTACGTCTCTCCTACTGGGACATCAGCGATGAGCAGGTCCGGCAGCTCGAGGAGACCGGCGAGGTCTTCCGCACCCTGCAGGTGGCGACGCCGGCGGGTGGCGTGGTGATGAAGAGGATGCCGGGTCTCGAAGGCATGGCCGTGCGCCCCGGCATGGAGCTGCTCCACATCGCAGATCTCTCCGATCTCTGGCTGACCGTGGAGATCTTCGAGGATCAGCTACCGTGGCTCGACATCGGCAGCACCGCGACGGTCACAATGACATACTTCCCGGGCGAGATCTTCCACGGCCGCGTGCGTTACATCGAGCCCGAGGTATCAGAAAAGACTCGCACCATCCGGCTCACCCTCGAGGTCCCCAACCGCGGCAGCCGGCTGCGGGTCGGGATGTACGCCACCGTCGTCTTCGAGCCGCTGGCCGCAACGAACGCCATCGCGGCACCGTCGGAGGCGGTACTCAGAACCGGCGAACGCAACGTGGTGATCGTCGCCCTCGGCGAGGGACGATTCGCCCCCCGCGAGGTGCGGCTGGGACCGCAGGGCGAGGGCTTCGTGCAGATCCTCGAAGGCCTCTCCGACGGTGACGAAATCGTCACCTCCGCCCAGTTCCTCATCGACTCCGAGTCAAACCTGAGAGAAGCCATCCAAAAGATGATCGCCGCCAAGCACGCCGGGGGTGGAGAATGAACGCCCGGCGGTCTACAACCCCGCTAGGAGATCCTCTCGAGAAACGCGCTTGTGGCTCGCCACCAGGCGGAGGATGGCGGAAAGAGTTCCGATCCGCAGTGTTTTATGGGCCGGTACGACCACTCGTTGATGGGCTGGTTCGTCAGTCTCCAGAACGATGTGACTGCCAACCTGGTGTGCGATCACGTAACCCCATCGGTGGCATAGGTGTCGAGCGAGGCGATTTCCGTCGAGGTCGCGCGGCAGTTTCATCCAACGGCGAGCATTTCGTCACGGATAAGACGAATCCGAACGGTTTTTGGGGATTCATCGTCGAAGAAAAACGCGCTGACCGCCTCCTGGACGTTGCTGCGCAACTCCTCCCAGGTTTCTCCCTGGGTGACGATGGGCTGGGTCAGGCATTCGGCAACGTAGCCGCCGTCGGTCTCCTGGGTCACCTCGAACACGACTTCGGCATTCATACCGCAAGTCTACCATCCCGGAGATGGTCATGCTGAACCGCATTATCGAGTGGTCCCTCCGCAACCAGTTCATGGTCGTGATTGCGGTTCTGTTCGCTATCTTGGGCGGCGTCGTGGCCATGAGGTCCATGCGCCTCGACGCCATCCCCGACCTCTCCGACGTCCAGGTCATCATCTACACCGAGTACGGCGGCCAGGCGCCGCAGCTGGTCGAGGACCAGATCACCTTTCCCCTCGCGTCGAAGATGCTGGCCGTCCCGTTCGCGAAGGTCGTTCGTGGGTACTCCTTCTTCGGTTTCAGCTTCGTCTACGTGATCTTCGAGGACGGGACCGATCTCTACTGGGCCCGCTCGCGGGTGCTTGAGTATCTCAGCGGCATGGCCGGCCAACTCCCCGAGGGGGTGGCGCCCCAGCTCGGCCCCGATGCCACCGGTGTCGGCTGGGCGTTCATGTACGTCCTCAACTCACCAAACCGGTCGCTCGCCGATCTCCGCTCCTACCAGGACTGGTACCTCAAGTACGGTCTGATGTCGGTCGAAGGCGTCTCCGAGGTCGCCTCGCTCGGCGGCTTCGTCCGTCAGTACCAGATCGAGGTCGACCCGGTACGGATGCGCGCCTACGACGTCTCCCTGGCCAAGATCAAGATGGCCGTCAAGCGCTCGAATAACGATGTCGGCGGCCGCCTGGTCGAGATGGGCGAGCGCGAGTACATGGTTCGCGGTCTGGGCTATGTCAAGGAGATCAAGGACCTCGAGCAGATCCCGCTCGGCGTCGGCCCCGGCGGCACCCCGGTCCTCCTCAGGGACGTCGCCAACATCACCATCGGGCCCGAGATCCGGCGTGGGCTCGCGGACTGGAACGGCGAGGGCGAGACGGTCGGCGGTATCGTGGTCGTGCGCTACGGCGCCGACACGCTGTCGACCATCGCCCGGGTCAAGGAGCGGTTGGCCGAACTCAAGCAGGGGCTGCCCGACGATGTCGAGATCTCGGTGGCGTACGACCGTACCACCCTGATCCACCACGCCGTCGAGACCCTGACCCACACCCTGATCGAGGAGTCGATCATCGTCGCGCTGGTGTGCATCGTCTTCCTCTTCCACTTTCGCTCGGCCTTCGTCGCCATCATCTCCATCCCAATCTCGATCCTGCTCGCATTCATCGTCATGAGGATCCAGGGGTTGGGGGCGAACATCATGTCGTTGGGAGGCGTCGCAATCTCGATCGGGGTATTGGTCGACGCAGCCATCATCATGGTCGAGAACGCGCACAAGCACTACGAGGAGTGGAAGGGCGAGCGCTCCCACTTCGAGATCATCCTGCGTTCGGCGCAGGAGGTGGGGCCGACGCTCTTCTTCAGCCTGCTCGTAATTACCGTCTCCTTCATGCCGGTCTTCACCCTCCAGGCGCAGGAGGGGCGGCTCTTCAAACCCCTGGCCTTCACCAAGACCTACTCGATCGCGATGGCGTCGATCGTCGCCGTGACCATCATCCCGGTGCTGATGTTCTGGTTCGTGCGCGGCAACATTCGCCCGGAGCACAAGAACCCCATTTCACGCATCCTCCATTTTCTCTATACCCCGGTCCTCAACCTCGCCCTCAAGTGGCGCTGGTTGGTGGTGGTGCTGGCGATCGTCGCCATCGCCTCGGTGTGGATCCCGATCCAGCACATCGGCTCGGAGTTCATGCCACCGCTGTGGGAAGGGGATCTCCTCTACATGCCGACGACCTTCCCGGGTATTTCCATCACCAAGGCGCGCGAGCTCCTGCAGCAGACCGACAAGATCATCAGGCAGTTCCCGGAGGTCGAGTCGGTGCTGGGCAAAATCGGCCGCGCCGAGACCGCCACCGACCCGGCGCCGTTGTCGATGATCGAAACCACGATCGTCCTCAAGGACCCGTCCGAGTGGCGTGAAGGGATGACCAAGGACAAGCTCATCGAGGAGCTCGACCGGGCGATCCAGTTCCCGGGCGTGACCAATGCCTGGACGATGCCGATCAAGACCCGTATCGACATGCTGTCGACCGGGATCAAGACCCCGGTCGGGATCAAGATCGCTGGGCCGGACCTGACCGAGCTCGAACGCATCGGCAAGGAGGTCGAGGCGGTGGTCAAATCGCTTGAGGGAACCCTTTCCGCCTACGCCGAGCGGGCGATGGGCGGCAACTACCTCGACTTCGACATCGACCGTGAGGCGGCGGCGCGCTACGGCCTCACGGTGGGCGACGTCCAAGACGTCATCATGTCGGCCATTGGCGGCATGAACGTGAGTTGGACGGTGGAGGGCCTCGAACGCTACCCGATCAACATTCGCTACCCGCGCGAGCTGCGCGACAACGTCGAGGCGCTGGCCGACACCCTGGTTTCGACGCCGACCGGGGCCCAGGTGCCGCTGGCCCAGCTCGCCACCATCCGCATTCACCAGGGGCCGCCGGCGATCAAGTCGGAGAACGCGCGGCCCAACGCCTGGGTTTACGTGGATCTGCGCGGGATCGACGTTGGATCGTGGGTGGAACGGGCGAAGAGGGTCGTCGCCGACGAGATTGACCTGCCGGCCGGCTACACCATTTTCTGGTCGGGCCAGTACGAGTACATGCAGCGGGCCAAGGCGCGGCTGTTGCTGATCGTACCGATCACGCTCTTCCTGGTCTTCCTCATCCTCTACATCAACACCAAGTCGCTGATAAAGACCGCGATCGTGCTCCTGGCGGTACCTTTCTCGGCCGTTGGCGCGGTCTGGCTGCTCTATTTCCTCGGCTATAACTGGTCGATTGCGGTGTGGGTCGGGCTCATCGCGCTCGCCGGTCTCGACGCCGAGACCGGAGTGGTGATGCTGCTCTACCTCGACATCGCATACGACACCCGGAAGAGCAAGGGCAGGATGGTCACCTGGACCGATCTCGCCGATGCGGTAGACCACGGAGCGGTACAGCGCATCCGGCCCAAGATGATGACGGTTGCCGCCATCCTCCTCTCCCTGGTCCCCATCCTGTGGGCGACCGGGTCGGGCGCCGACGTCATGCGCCGCATCGCGGCCCCAATGGTCGGCGGCGTCGTGACCTCGTTTATCGGCGAGCTCATCGTCTACCCCGCGCTCTACTTCATCTGGCGCTCGCTGAAGCTCAAGAAGAGCCCGCTTTTTCCAGATGGAGAAGGGGCTGTGGAGCCCGAATCCGAGGTGGAGATGGCGTGAGCGTTTGCGCCCCGGACAGCGGCGGCATGAATCGGAGACGGGCACGATGTCCGCCTCCTTCTGAGCGCGCGTGATCGTTCAGGGCGCATAGTGCAGGCCCAGCGCCTTGGAGAGGAAGACCGCCATCTCGGCGCGGGTCAGGGTATTGTTGGGGCAGAAGCTCCCGCCGCCGCAGCCTGCCGTGATGCCCGAATCGGCAAGAGCCTCGATGAACTGAAAAGCCCAGTGGCCCGTTGGTACGTCGTTAAATGTGGCGGTGGCCGGGGCGGGGCTCACCTGGCGCTTCCAGTGGACGATCACGCCCCGAAACCGCACATCCCAATTATTCGGCGGCAGGTATACCGTGAACGTGTACGACTGGGTCGTGAGGGCGACGGCGAAGAAGTAGCGAATCGTGAGGTCCGGGTCCAGCTCCACCCAGGAGCTTCTCACTCCGGGGGTGCCGGAACTTTGAAAGGCGGGGCCGTACTGTTCTTGCCCCGTCGCCCCGAACGAGCCCACCCAGTTGCGTTTGAATGCAAATTCCAGGTTCTCCACCGGGTCTGAATCATCATAGACTACCGTGTATCCGTCCACGAGAGCGCCGCTGGGCAGACGCAGCGGTGCCATTGCCTTCAGGACCGAGGAATCGGCGTTCCTCCAAAACCCATAGTCGGTGAAAACATAGCCGGTGTCGTTCGTCGACTGAAACTCCTCGGCGGAAATGAAGTGGTAGTTGGTGTCGGCGGTGCCATAGATGTCCGGCGCCGGACCCTGCGCCGTAGCCTCGGGGACGACGGCCGGAACCACCAGGAAGACGGCCATTGCAACACAGACTGGAACGGACGTTTTCATCAGGTTCACCATCCTTATTTTCGTTTGTGAAGCGACTGCCGAGGATGTCCACGGCGGCACACGGACTCGGCCGGAAATGCTGACGGGTATGGGCCGGAAGCGTGGGGTCCAGCGATTGGCTTGTCCTCTCTGTCTTGGTCCGCGACTGTACCACAATTCTGAGACTGGGTCGGGTACGAAGCCAACCCGCCGAGACGAGAACGTCGATTACCTGAATAGCGTATCCGATTGATTCAGGTTGGCCGACCGGCCGGGAGGTTCTGATACAGCCATCAGGGGAAACAGATTGTGCACACCGGGTTCGCGGCCAAGTCCTCGATGGCTTCACGGGAGGACGAACAGTGAAATAGATGTCCGCAGACGACATCGGTGTTTATACAACTCGGGAGGAAGGCGATGGCGGATACTGGGCCTGTTATCCACGGCGCCGAACACCACGGTCGGCGGAGCTTTCTCAACTGGTTTCTCGGGACATCTATCGGCGGTCCGCCCCCGAAGCCCCTGGAGTCGTTCAACGTCAACCTGGTTTCTAACGAGCCGGGCCGGTCCGAGACGATCGTCATCTCGAGGGCATGAGTCATGCGTGAACAACTCGAAAGAGTATACGAGTGGTTCGATGAGCGGCTCAATATTTCCTCGGTTGTCGAGGCCGCCCTTTACAAGGAGGTGCCGGTCCATCGGGCGTCGGTCATTTACTACCTCGGGGGCATGACGCTCTTCTTCTTCATGGTCCAGGTCGTGACCGGAATCCTGTTGATGCTCTATTACAGGCCGTCCGCCGACCAGGCCTTCGAGTCGGTGGAGTTCATCATGACGAGCGTGCCGTTCGGGTGGTTGGTCCGTTCCATCCACTCGTGGTCGGCCAATCTGCTGGTCTTTTTTGCGTTCGTCCATCTCGCGACAGTGTTCTTCGCAAAGGCCTACCGGCCGTCCCGGGAGCTGACCTGGGTCACGGGTTGCGTGCTCTTGTTCATTGCCATGGGATTCGGGTTCTCCGGCTACCTGTTGCCATGGAATCAACTGTCGTTCTTTGCGACCAAGGTCGGAACCGATATCGCGGGCGTGGTGCCGGTGGTCGGGGAGTGGATGCTGCGCTTTCTCCGTGGCGGAGAACGGGTCACCGGAGGAACCCTCTCTCGTTTCTACGGTTGGCACGTCGCCATTCTGCCGGCGCTCACCGGGCTCGTCTTGGGCCTGCATCTGTTGCTCGTACAGCTGCTGTCCAATATGCGCGAGCTCACCGTGCTGACGGCGCGGGCGGAGCGCATGGTGCTGACGGCCAGACAGGGAGGCGTCGAGGTCCGCGACGCCCTCGCCGAGATCGACCAGGCGGTTGACTCGCAGATCGAGCTCGAGGTCCTGGTCCACGGCTTCGCGACCGAAGAGGGAACTGAGTTCGACGCCAAACACGCCGAAGGTCTGGAGCATGTGGAAAAGGCTCTCGCCTCCGCCCAGGCGCGTCTCGACGAGCTCGTCTTTCGCCGCCGGGGGCTCGTGATCTCACTGGTCTTCATCGCCCTCGTCCTGGTGGGTTTGGCGATGAAGATTCATGCCCTCCGTGGTGAGGGATAGGATGTAGAATCAGGCCCGTGCGGCGGTTTGATCCGCTGCCCAGCCTACCCATGGAGGCATGAGATGGAAATTCGATACGCACTCGTCAAAGAGCTCCCCGATATGGACTACGACCACGCGGTCGAGCGCACCACCGAGCTGCTCGCCGAGGAGGGCTTCGGGGTCCTCACCGAGATCGACGTCAAGGCGACCTTGAAGAAGAAGCTCGACCTCGACTTCAAGCGCTACGTCATTCTCGGCGCCTGCAACCCCAAGCTCGCGCATCAGGCGCTGACCGGCGAGCCCCTGCTCGGCGTCCTCCTGCCCTGCAACATGGTGGTGATGGAGCGCGACGGCGGCGGAGTCATCGTTGCCGCCTTCAAGCCCACGGCCGGTTTCTCCCTGGTCGACAACCCCGATGTCATGCCGATCGCCGACCAGGTCGAGGGAAAGATGCGGCGCGTCCTCGACGGGTTGGGCTGAACGCGAGGCCGCATGTCTCTTCTCAGTGGGTCGAGCCGGCCGCTTGATGGTATGTGAGGGACACGGCACATGACGGATGATGATGTAATTCGGCAGGCGGTCCGGGAGGTGTTCTCGGGAGCAGCGAGGAGGCCGAAGGGCAAACACTCCTTCCCGGTGGGCCGGAGATTTGCGAAGTCCGTCGGCTATCCGGCAAAGATGATGCGCGCCCTCCCGAAGAAAGCGGTGGAGGCCTTCTCAGGGGTGTCAAACCTGGCGGTCACCTCTGATATCAACGGCGGTGAGACGGTGCTCGATGTGGGGTGCGGCTCCGGCCTCGATGCCCTCGTGGCTTCGCGGCGGGTTGGTCCCGATGGTCGGGTGATCGGCATCGCCGCGTCACTTTTGCCTGGTCTTCAGCCTCGATATCTGATCACGCGCGCTCTTTCCTCAACGCCTCGACATGCTGGCGGAGCCACAGCTCACGTTCGGACTGGGCCTCCTCGAGGGATCGGTACTTGCGGACACCAGGGGGGAATCGTCGCGGGTTGAGTCGTGCCGATCGGGCCCAGAGCCTGGTGACGCGTTGAAACCAGGCGGTGCCGGGATGCTCACACCAGAGATCGCGACGGCGCTCGTCGAGCTCTTCCACCGATCGAAACTTGAGAACCGGCACGTCAGCCCTCCGGATCATCCAGGTTGAACTTCTCCCGGAGATACTCGGCGTCCACGCGATCCTGCCCGCGGACTGTGTCGGCTTTCAGCCTGTACAGCTCCCTCGGTGAGACGACTCGCACCGGGAGTCCTTCAACCTGGACCGTCTCGATGTCGAGGCTCTCGAAGTCCGCGAACTCCCCCAGCCGGGTCAAGATGTCGAGATAGAAATCCCCATCAGGCGGGATGTAACGCACGGCCGGGTAGTCGCCGCACAAGTCCTCACTCGATATCTCAGTGATATGGGGGTCATCAAAGACGCTGGAAAGCGCCCGTCGCAGGCGTTCGATATTCGCTGCATCGGGTTTCACGAACACGTCGAGGTCTTCAGTCGCCCGCCCGATGCCGTGGATATTCAGGGCCACGGCGCCGAACACGGCATACTCGACCCCCTCCTTTTCAAATGCCCGGAGGATCGACATGACGTCCGGCAGAATCACGCGTGCCGCCTTTTCATATCAGAAGTATAACCGTCGTTCCTATCGCGCGAGGGCTTTTCCGAGAAGAGCGGTGACCCGCGGCCAAAAGAGAGGATCGCGGTTGCAGTCGGAGTGGCCGCGGCCGTCGAGAACGAGAAGCTCGACGTTGGCGCCGCCGCCATCGGCGAGGCGGCGGCCGTGGCCGACCGGGACCACGGCGTCGTCCGCTCCGTGGACCAGGAGCACCGGGGCCGTGATCCTGCGGATCTGCTGCTGAGGCGCAATGTCATCGAGGCGCGCCCCGATCGAGTGCTCGACGTAGCGGAGAACCACGGGAACGAGAATCGAGGGAGTCCCCTTCTCCTGCAGCTCCACCCGCATCAGATCACCGGGATGGGCGAAGGCGCCGATCGTGACCACCGCCCGGATCCGCTCGTCGTGAGCCGCGGCGTGGATCGCGGCGGCGCCGCCCACGGACAGCCCGAGCACGCCGAGCTTCTGTGGATCGGCGCCGCGACGGATGGCCTCGTCGAGGGCCGCCCGGATGTCGGCCGAGAACTTGAGCATGTTGGCGGTGCCGTCGGCGTCGGAGCTGCCGTGGCTGCGGGCGTCGAAAGCGATGAGGTTGAAGCCGGCGGGGTGGAGCTGACGAATAAACGGCAGCACCCGCTCGACGTTTCGCCCCCAACCGTGAACTAGGGCCAGGGTCGGCGCGCCTTCGCCGACTTCAGCCGGGATCCACCAGCCGTAGAGCTCCTTGGCCCCGTCGGTGGGGAAGCGGATCTCGTCAAAGGCGATGCCCGAGGCGCCGGGATCGCGGCGATGCGGAAACTGTGGCGTCCGGTAGTGCCGCGATACCGCCGCCAGCCCCGCCACCAGGAGGGCCACCGCGACCACGGGCACACCGAGCCAAAGCGCCATGGCCGACAGCCTACCACCCGGCGCGTGGATTTCTGTTTGATTCAGAGTGAAGAGTGGTGTCCAACCGGGCGGAGTGGAGATATTCTGCCAAATATGGGGAAGACCCCGGAAATGGAGGCTCACAATGAAACGATCATCGATGGCGCTTGGCATGGGATGTGCGGCGGTCGTGATGCTCGCGGGGTTTGCGTACGCCGGAGGACCGGCAGAGGCCACGGTGAGGGAATTGACGTTCGACGCGGTGCAGCCGGGCTCGTTGCCCGCCGGGTGGAAGGTGGAGGCCACCAACCTCCGCGGGAAGCTGGCCGCGTGGAAGGTCGCAGCCGATCCCTCGGCCCCGAGCTCACCCAACATCCTGCAGGCCGTTCCCAGGTCTGACAACTTCGGTGGCACCTACAACCTGTGTTGGACCGACTCGGCCGGTTTTCTAAACGGCGAGATCGAGGTCCGGCTCCGTGCGAACACCGGGCACGAGGACCAGGGCGGCGGTCCTATCTGGAGGATCCGGGACCAGGACAACTACTACATCTCCCGCTACAACCCGCTGGAGCACAACTTTCGCGTCTACACCGTAAAGGACGGCGCTCGCAAGATGCTGGACAGCGCGTCGCGGATCGCGATCCCGAAGGGGCAGTGGTTCACCATCCGGATCGTCCAGCACGGCGATCACATCGAGGGATGGCTCGACGGTGAGAAGCTCCTGGATGTCCATGACACCACGTTCACCGAGCCTGGAGGGGTGGGACTGTGGACCAAGGCGGACGCGGCCACTTCCTTCGACGACTTCATCGTGCGCCCGGCGGGCGAGTGACGAGGTTTGAGATGAACCGTCCCACTGTGCTCATCGTGCTCGCCCTGCTGCCGTTTGCAGCCTGCGGCTGCGGGCCCACCGCGTCGACGGCGAAGAAGCAGGACGTCGTGGTCTACGTGTCGGAGGACCAGGTGTTCTCCCAACCGGTGTTGGAGCGGTTCGAGAGGGAGACCGGCATCCGCGTCAAGGCCGTGTACGACACAGAGGAGGCCAAGAGCACCGGGGTGATGAACCGGCTGCTCGCCGAGAAGGACAACCCGCAGGCCGATCTCTACTGGGCCAACGAGCCGATCCGAGCCGAGATCCTCAAACAGCGTGGGGTGGCCGAGCCCTACCTCTCGCCCGCCGCCGAGGGGATCCCGGCGCTGTTCCGCGATCCGGATGGGTATTGGACGGGTTTCTCTGCGCGGTTGAGGGTGCTCGTCGTCAACACGTCGGTCGAAGACCCGCCGCGCTCGGTGCTCGAGCTTGCCGATCCGGCGTGGCGGGCCCAGGTGGTCCTCGCAAACCCCCTCTTCGGGACCACGACCTCTCACGTGGCGGCTCTGTTCGTGGAGCTTGGCGATGATGCCGGACGTTCGTTCCTCGAGCGCCTCGAAGGCAACGAGATCCGCCTTACGACCTCGAACGGCGAAAGTGCGGACCAGGTGGCGGCGGGTCAGGCGGCGCTCTCGCTGGTGGACAGCGACGACGCGATCAACCGCATGCGCCGGGGCGACCCGGTTCGCATGATCATTCCCGACCAGGGGCCGGACGGTCTCGGATGCTTCGTGGTGCCCAACGCCGTGGTGCTCATCCACGGCGGCCCGACCGAAGCCGCGGCGC
>Ga0209013_10002284_pt1 | contig 17394 bp, 12 predicted proteins | sample Cruoilmetagenom2_FD_187291 | JGI IMG/M metagenome (GOLD analysis project Ga0209013, IMG submission 187291) | Oil polluted marine microbial communities from Coal Oil Point, Santa Barbara, California, USA - Sample 2 (SPAdes) (version 2) | ecosystem: Environmental > Aquatic > Marine > Oil seeps ...
TACCCTTGGGATAAGGATTTAGGTATTTCTTTCAGGCACTCTCTCTAAGTGCGCTTGCAATACCCTTTTCCGTGGCCGGATATTTGGGGTTTGCAGCAAACAAACCCCTGGTGCCACATAGAATTTTTGTAAAACCACAAATATCCGGCCCATTTCCTCGTAAGGTTTAGAAAGTGCCTGAAAGAAATGGCCAATTCCGTTGCCCCAATTTATTGAGAAGATACAAAAAGTCCTTATATTAAAGGTCGACATAAAATTAATTATTTGACAAAATATATCAAGAATTCAAATAGTCAATTTGTATATTCTATAATCTAGCAACTTAGGGCTCGCTCAAGAATAACTTGGCAGAATTGGCGCTCAGATTTAGGTTGGATTCGGAGTCTGCGCTTACCTGCATAATCTCTGCGCCTGCCTGTGCGTTTCACCTGTCTGCTTGCAGACACGCACAGGCAGGCGCATACAGGTCAGATTCGGATTTTACCTAAAATATGCAAAGCTCTTATGAGCAAATAAAAAAATGTGTTAATTAAATGAGATGTAACTCGTAAGAACTCAAATACTGCACAGCAATTCGATGCAGTATGGTATCTATACCCAATGAACTAGAACAATGGAAAATCAAATACTTAAACTAAAATGAAATCTTTGGATTGCATATTTTAACTAAGAGGTAAAATAATGCCACAATCGTTATTTCGCAGTAGAAAGGTACAGGATATTATTTTTAAAGATAAGGATATTACCTCCTTTGTTGAAAAACTTAAGAGCATACCAGTAGACAAAAAGCCATTACCCGGAAAAATTCCTGCGCGAAACATATATTCCAATGAAGGATTAAAAAAACGCCAAAAATTTCTCAGGGGACAAGGGATCAAATTGGACGCTTTAAATGGTGATAGTTCTCAAATCCCTTCAGAGGACCTTAAGGGAAATATTGAAAACCTCATTGGATTCTGCCAGATACCGGTTGGCGTTATTGGCCCTTTGCGCATAAATGGTATTAATGCAAAGGGAGACTTTTATATACCTCTTGCCACAACAGAAGGAGCTCTAGTTGCATCGTATAATCGAGGCGCCCATGTGATAAGTCAGTCCGGAGGAGCAAGCGCCGCTTGTCTTACTGACTCAGTTTCACGCGCGCCCTGTTTTGTTTTCAATAATATCATTGATGCCGGCCTGTTTCTCAACTGGGTGCTTCCCAGAGTAGAAGAATTTTCTGAAATCATCAGGGGCACAACTCGTCACGGAAAACTCATTGATCTTAGGCCCGCAATAAACGGTCCCGTAGTATATCTTATTTTTGAATATTCAACTGGTGACGCTTCAGGACAGAATATGGTTACGATTGCTACTGAAGCCGTTTGCAGGAAATTACTGGACAAATCACCTATAAAACCTGATCAGTGGTATATTGAAGGAAATCTTTCCGGTGACAAAAAGGCCAGCATGCTTTCCTTTATGGGCGTAAGAGGCAAAAAGGTCATAGCAGAAACAATAATTCCGGAAAAAATCGTAAACAACTTACTCCATACCACAGCACAACATATGGCTCGTTACTACAGTATATCAACTATTGGGGGAATTCAAAGCGGACAAATAGGTATCCAGGGGCATTATGCCAATGCTCTTGGCGCAATATATATTGCCTGCGGGCAGGATGCCGCATGTGTCTCGGAATCGTCGATTGGGATTACCGATCTGTCTGTAAACAAAGACGGTGATCTGCATGTAACCGTTAGCCTTCCTAACCTCACTGTCGGGACAATCGGCGGCGGAACATACCTGCCAACTGCAAAAGAATGCCTTGAAATGATGGGCTGCTATGGGAAAGGTAAAGCAAGGAAATTCGCGGAAATCTGTGCTGTAACCGCAATGGCAGGCGAAATTTCTATAATTGCGGCCATGACTTCAGGGCACTTTAGTACTGCACATGAAACATATCGTCATAAAACATAAAGTAACTACCCTGGAGTCAGGATAGTGATGACTTCACTTCTTTCCGTCCGTCACACATTATTTGTTCTGGGTGCTCCGAAGACGAACGCCTTCTTCTGACTCCTGACTTCTGGTTTCTTAATGCCTAAGTTGAGCGATTCTTTCCGTTACGAGAGGCTGTAGGCTGCTGAATATGTAGTGAAAAACGATTTGGATAGGGCAAAAGTGAATCACCCATTCAGTGAGATCAATCCGAAGCGTTTTTTACTTCATATTTAGTGTCTGAACGAAAACTAGGGATTTTTTCCAAGATCAAGGAAGACGAAAATTATAACCACAGGAATACATTGAGTATTTCGAGGATTATAATTTGAGTCTGACGCAGAGATTGGGGAAAATAACAGTTTTCGGTCGGGCACTATTTAGTAAGATACTGTCTCACCGTAGGAAAGAACCGCTCAATTTAGATAATAATTACAACTAAAATCAAATTACCACCCCCCAGAGGAGGTGGCTTGATTACATTAGTCCTCAAAGGTACCTGACACACTGCTAAATGCCTAAAGTGAGCTAAAGTGCCTAAAGTTGTGGTACGCCTTCGGGGTGCTGTTTGATAACCAAAGCCGGAGAGATTTTCAAGCTCTCTCTTGCCAGTATATTGAGGGCCTAAAAAAACCAGGCTCTACCAGCCAAAGGCAGGTATGCAGATATAAAATGGCAGGATTCCTTAACCTTAGGCATTTCAGGCACTTTAGCTCACTTTAGGCACTCTTAAATAATTAGTGTAACGGTAAAACCTTCTTATAGTACCACTACCAGAGGCAGCGGTTTAGGCGGATGAATAAATCATAATGGACAGGATTGAACAACGCGCTGATTTCGAATATATAAGGTATGCCAATTGCTGGGAAGATACTGAAATATTGTATGTAGCCCTATCTCCCAGACAAGGAAAACGCATCCTTTCAATTGCGTCAGCCGGAGATAACTCTCTGGCCCTGATAGCAGAGGGAGCTGAGGTGATTGCCGTTGATATCAGTCCAGCTCAACTGGCATGTGTAGAACTTAAAAAAGAAGCCATAAGGCAGCTCGACCACAAATCATGTGTTGCGTTTTTTGGGATCATGCCATGCGAAGACCGTGTTAAAATATATGATTTTTTAAGGGGCCATCTCTCTGAATCCGCCAGAAGCTTCTGGAACAACAACCTCGAGCTTATCCACATTGGCTTTATTCATACCGGCAAATTCGAGAAATATTTCCAATGTTTTGGAAAATACGTTCTAAGCTTGATCCATTCCAAAAAACACATAAATAAACTGCTGGCGGAAAAACAAAAAGAAGAAAGGATCCGGTTTTACAATAAGACCTGGGCAAACTGGCGTTGGCATTTATTATTCAAGATATTTTTCAACAAGTTTTTGATGGGAAGGATAGGACGCGATCCGGAATTTTTTCGCTATGTAGACATTCCAGTCTCTGAGAACATCTTAAAACGTGCCATGTATGCGCTCACAGAGCTTGAAACGCATAACAACCCATATCTCGATTATATCCTCACAGGCAACTATACAAATTGTCTGCCATATTATTTAATGCCGGAAAACTTTAAAAAGATAAAAAATAATATTGAACGGCTGATATTATACCACGGAAATGTTCAGGATGCTGCCGAACAATTCGGTAAAAAACATTTCGATGGGTTCAATCTTTCCGACATCTTTGAATATCTCGACAAGGAAACCTGTGCAGCAATTTACAAGGACCTCTTGGAAAAAAGCAACAAAGGCGCGCGTTTTGTTTACTGGAACATGCTGGTTCCGCGAAGGTGTCCTCCTGAACTATCTAAAAGAATAATCTATAAAGATGAACTTTCCGCGTCACTTTTTGCGAGGGACAAGGCGTTTTTTTACAGTAATTTTATTATTGAAGAAACAAAATGAAACTAGTCCAGAACGATATAACTGGTGCATCTCTTCTTTTCGTGCTTTTCGCTATTGTTATTATTATTACCGAGACATGGACAAGGTCGAGACATCCTGAACCGGAACTTTCCCGAAAAACCGTTCATTTTTTCTGCGGGATAGGCTGCCTGTTTTTACCCTTTTTTGTCAGCTCGCCTCTGACCGTTCTTATCATGGCCTGTGTCTTCTCGCTTTTTTTTGCTATTTCAGAAAAGAGCAAGCTGCTTCAATGCCTTGCAAGTGTTAAAAGAAAGGGCAGGGGAAGCGAATATTACCCGTTCGCTGTTTTAATGCTCTTTTACATCTGCCGGGAAAGACTCTGGCTTTATGTTACATCGATTTTGATTTTGTCGATTTCTGATGCTGCTGCCGCTATTATTGGTAGCAAATACGGAAAATTCTATTATAAGGTTGGGAAAGAAGACACAAAAAGTCTCGAAGGTTCTTTTTTCTTTTGGATCCTGACATTTCAGGCAATTCAGATCCCTCTCCTGTTAATGACCGATTTGCCAAGAACCTCGTGTATACTCTCAGCTCTGCTGATATCCCTGCTGCTTACCGGGATAGAGGCTGTTTCCATAAAAGGCACCGATAATATATTTGTGCCGCTATTAACATGTTACGGTCTGTTGAAAATAACGACCAAACCGGTGTCTGAGGTAGCCTTTCAATGTGTGAGCCTGGTATGTATATTTGTTCTTCTCCAGTTTGTTATTCACAAGTTAAGAATTCTTACCATACGTGATTCGATTATACTTGTCATCTTTACATATGCCACATGGTCTCTTGGTTCCGTTGACTGGAGCATTCCGATCTTTGCCGCCTTTTTTCTCTATTGCGCCTACAGGTTGTTTATTAAATCCGATAAGGACTACCAAATCGATTCTGCATCACTAATCCGTGTTATTCTCACACCTCTCTTAATTCTGCTTGCAGCAAATGCAACCGGAAAGTACGTGGCGTTTTATGGGCCGTATCTTTCTGCAACAATCATATCGTGTATATGCGGTGCGTGGCTTTATTCTCTGCACACAGTTCCGCTAAAAGGCCATAAACGACTCTTATCCGTACTGCTGATGGGCTTTTCTTCTTCAATGATAATTACAGGAACAACAATATTATTCCAAAAAGGATTCCCGAAATCGGCTTTCTTATGGATTACCGCAATATCAATGGCAATCCTGGCTGTATATGATCTTATTATTGGAGATAAATTTGCTGATTCAAACAAGACCGGCAGCTTGACTATCGCGATTATACCGTTTTCTTTTTTATCCGCGCTTATCTACTTTGCCGTTCAATACATGGGCTATATTAATTACTGGAATCCGAAATATTAAACTTAAAGAGACTTAAGTATGGCTTTACAATTAGTTCACCTTAATAAAAACTCTGACTGCTGGGATCAATTCTATCGTCTTCCTGAGAAAATTTATGGAAATGATGCCAATTACTGTAACGCTTCCATTGAGTCGTCAAAAAAAAACGTAAACCGTCCTGAATTTATCAACAGACAGCTTCCGCTTCTGGTTGTTGATGGAAGTGAGTCGATTGCCAGACTTGTAGTCAGGACAACCGACAATCTGGCCAGAACCGAGTCTGTGGAAATCGGTCTGTTCGGTTTTTTCGAGTCAAAAAATAATGCTGAGGCCGTGAAATTACTGTTTGATGAAGGGATAAAATGGCTTGTTCGGCAAGGAATAAGCACGATAATCGGCCCAATGGACGGCGATACATGGCACAAATATCGTTTTAATGTGGGTCCATTTGATTCCCGGCCCTTCATGATGGAACCATATAATCCCGACTATTATTCAAACCTCTGGGAAAAATATGGTTTTTGCGTTCTTTCAAAATATTATTCAAAGCGCGTTCTTGACATTGAAAACATACTTCCAAAATTTGAACGTATCTATAACCAATCACAAAGAGGGTATTTTCGTTTTCGCCGGTTTCGTCTTGACGTCTTTGACGATGAATTAAAAATACTCTACGACCTGTCATGCAGAATTTTCACAAACAACTACTACTACAGCAAAATTTCAGAAAAAGATTTTTTGTCACTTTATAAGGACTTAAAATATATTATTGACCCAAATCTTGTCTGGTTCTGCCAGGACAAAAATAATGGATATGCCGGGTTCATATTTTCCTTTCCGGATTATTTTGATTCTCTGAAAAGCATGAACGGCAAATCCAGCCTGTGGGCAAGGACAAAATTTTTACTAAATCGCAAAAATGCGGATATATTAAACATCAAAACACTCGGCATAACTCCTGAATCCCGCGGCATGGGCCTTGGTCATGCCCTGATGTACAAGGTGTATTATGAGGGGCTGAAACTGGGGTATAAAAAGGCCAATATGTGCCTTATCCATGAAGAAAACGCATCAAGCCGTATGGATGGCGGCCAGGGAATTATTTTCAGACACTATCATCTTTATAGCTATCTAGTGTCCATCCGGAAATGAGATAGTTTTCGCAAGGTCAAGGAAGATGAGAATTTTAATTACAAGGATATATTGAAATATTTCGAGGACTTAAAGCCGAATCTGACCTGTCTGCATGCAACGCACAGGCAGGCGCAGAGATTGTGCAGGTAAGCGAGCATGCGAGGCTCTGAAATAGCCATTTATGGATGGGCGCTATCTAATAAGGACCCAATACCATGAGTGAATTAAACGACAAAAACAACTTAAATGTGATCAGATATCTAAAAAAAACCGCTGGTGAATTTCCTGACCGCAAGGCTATTATTACTCGGCAGCGGAAAAAAGTCCATTCAATCACTTTTCAAAGTTTGTGGGACCAGGCTGATGCCTTTTCCATGGCCCTAAAGGAAAATTACATATACCCCGGCGACAGGATCATCCTTATGATTCCCATGTCAGTTGAACTCTATATCACCCTTCTCGGTGTTATTAAAATGGGCGGGGTGGCGGTTTTTGTCGATCCCTGGGTAAGCCATAAACAAATAGCCTCATTTTGTTCTTTTGCTGAACCGCGAGGATATATTGGTATAGGTAAAAGCCATCTTCTAAGGCTGTTGGAAAAAAAGCTGCTGTCAATTCCGCTGACAATAACGACCGGCTTAAGACTCTTCCGCTTTCCGGCCAAGTTCTCATTTAATGCAATGTTAAATAAGAAAGGGGCTGGTGATATATTTGCCGCAAAAATGGACGATCCGGCTTTGATAACCTTTACAAGCGGCTCAAGCGGAATACCCAAAGGTGCAAACCGGACCCATGGATTTCTCTCTTCACAGTACCTGGCACTGAATCATGAGTTTTTGTATGATACTAAAGATATTGATATGCCGATGTTTCCTGTATTTGCATTGAATAATATTGCCGACGGTAGGACATCAGTCATACCGGACATGGACTTTCGAAGTGTCTCCAGTATAAACGCTGAAGTGATCTATGATCAGATTATTAAAAATCAAGTAACTACCAGTACCGCTTCTCCTCCTTTTTTTGACAGATTGGCAGAACTTGTTATAAAAAAATGCATAGGCAAGTTTCCGATCAGGCGCATACTGACCGGCGGGGCCCCTGTTTCTGATGTCCAGTTGCAAAAATGGCGAAAGGCCTTTCCAGATACTGAAATTGAAATTGTATATGGCTCCACTGAAGCCGAACCGGTATCTCATATTTCCCTGGAAAAGCGTTTTGAGATAACAGGGCAGAATAACGGTGAAAATAAGGGATACTGCACAGGAATACCCACTTCATTTCTAGAATCAAAAATTATCAGAATAGTAAAGGGTCCGGTTGAATTCAAAGGGTCATGGAATGAGCTGGAACTAAAACCAGGCGAAATCGGTGAACTGGTTGTATCCGGGAACCATGTTTGTAAGGATTACTATAACAATCCGGAAGCTGTAAGGGAAAGCAAAATTATCGCCTCGAACGGCATCGTATGGCATCGTATGGGAGATACAGGTTTTTTTGATGAACACAATAATTTCTGGATGGCCGGACGGGTCCATTCTACGATCATCCGCAATAAGGAAATCTTTCATGCCCAACTAGTAGAACAGGCAGCATCAGAATTGTTCGACCGCATGGACCAGGTTGCAGCAGTAGGAATTCCTGACCCTGAAACCGGAGAAAGACTCATACTGGTTATTTATACAGCTCAAAACTATTTGAAAAAGGATGACATCATGCAAAAAATTATGGGCGCTGGTTATGAAATTGACGATGTTATTCTGACGAAAAAACCGCTGCCTGTGGACCCTCGTCATAACTCGAAAATCGATTATCAGGAATTGAGGAGTCTGATTCTACAGCGGGGGGTACTGTAATTTGCCCGCAGGTCGCGATATAACATTACAGGATTCTTTTATCATACGTTTCGCAGCATATCTCACGGAACGTTTCCCTCTATTAAACCATGGGATACTGATCATCAGCTATTACTCTTCAAATCAATTTTTGGCTCAGGTGCTTGAAGGCGGGGGAGAAGCAGTACATTACTCCAGATATTCACTTATGGGCGCTGTCACAGTATTTTGCATGTTTTTTCATCTGCGCATTTTTGATGAACATAAGGATTACGAAGAAGACTGCAATTACTATCCTGAACGTATTTTACAACAAGGGCTGGTTACACTGAAACATCTGAAAATTTTTGGTACAGCCGCAATAGCAATAGAGCTTGTCATGAGCATTATCTGCGGCCCTTCCGTCTTTACCGCGGTTTTGCTGGCGATCCTTTTTTCGTTGTTAATGCTAAATGAATTTTTTGTACGGGGATGGCTTAAAAAACATTTTCTTGTTTACGCCCTTTCTCATATGCTGATTATGCCGTTTTTCGCATTGGTTGTTTACAGCTTTACCACAGGAAAATATCCATGGCAAGCACCGGGCTGGTTCTTGGTTTATGCATTTGTGGGTTTCTTTGTCACACTTAATTGGGAAGTATCGCGAAAAATCAGGGCGCCAGAAGATGAAATCAGCGCAGTTGACAGCTATTCAAAAATATTCGGAACATACGGCGCCGCATATCTGGTTATTCTTATCCGTATCGTCGATACCGCGATGGTATCCTTTGTAGGCTATCATCTCGGGTTAAGCGACCTTTTTTACATCGTCCTTACCATACTTTTTATGGTTACGCTGATTGGACTTCTCCAGTTTCGTTTCAATACCAACAGGAAGACAGCCAAAAGGATGGAAACATATGCCGGGATGTATATCATAGCATTCGATCTGACACTGGCAGTTGAAATAATAAGAGCATACCCATTTTCCCTGTTTTAATCTTTAAAAAACATGGAGAACATAATTATGGATGATAAAAATTATGTCATTGACAGTAGAACACTTGAAACAACAGTACCTGAACTGATCGGCGGAAAGGCGACCAACCTTGCAAAGCTTTCTGCTTCAGGGCAAAATGTGCCTGTCTGGTACGTAATTCCTACTCTTTGTATGGAATATGTTTTTGAGCAGAACAAACTTTTTGGCAAAATCGAAGAATCATTCGAGAAGCTGGCGCCTGACAGCAGTCCAGGAATTATTAAAAACCAGGTTTCCGTTATCCAGGATAAAATCCGGAGAATACAAATCCCTGATGATATCATTGAACTCATTCGAAAAAAACATCTGGAGCTTATCCCGGAAGATCAGTACTTTTCTGTCCGGTCTTCAGCTGTTGACGAAGATAGAAGCAGCGCTTCATTTGCAGGCCTTTATGACAGTTTTTTGTTTGTAAAAAATTTTGATGAACTTCAGGAAAAGATCAAGGCTGTATGGGCATCTTTAATAAACACCAGGGCCATATCATTTCGTCTTCAGAACAACATATCTTTATCCAGGACAAGCATAGCCGTTATTGTCCAGAAGATGATCTTCGCCCAAAAAAGCGGAATCGTTTTTACAGCTAATCCTAATAACGGAAACATGCAGGAGCTCGTTATTAGCAGCCTTTATGGCGCCGGAGAAGGGGTTGTCACCGCGGGATTCGATGCAGACCTTTTCATTTATTCAAAACAACAGGGAAAATACACGGGGCATGTAACATTAAAAAAAGAGCAGATGGTCCTTGATGAAGAAAAAAAATCCGGCTTGAAAAAAATCACAGTCGAAAAGAGACTACAGGACAAGCCAAGTCTTACCAAATCCCAGGTAAATGAACTGGCCAGTATTTCAATCGATATTGAAAACTTTTACGAAAGACCGCAGGATATTGAATTTTCCATCGACAAAGACGGTAAAATCTTTATACTTCAGACCAGACCGATAACTACTGTCGAAGAATACGGACCTGCTGCCGGAAACCGGATCATATGGGACAATTCAAACATAATAGAAAGTTATTCCGGTCCGACTTCCCCCATGACATTCAGCTTTATCAGGCATGCGTATACAATTGTATATCATTGTTTCTCAAACGTCATGGGAATTTCTCCAAAAAAAATTCAGGAAAGCAGGCATGTGTTTGAAAACATGCTGGGCCTGATTAAGGGACGGGTCTATTATAATATCATCAATTGGTATAAGCTTGTGCAGCTGTTCCCCGGTTTCAATTACAATAAAGCCTTCATGGAATCCATGATGGGACTGAGTGAAAAGGTAGATTTTGACGATAAAAATAGAGGTAGATTCAGTTTCACCCAGAAATACTTTGTTGAACTTCCAAAACTCATCCGTCTTTTGTGCCGTTCAATCTATAATTTCTCCAGGATAGATAAATTGGTCGCCAAGTTTAGAGACCACTTCGAGCGCCATTACAGCCAATGGCATGAAATGGATTTTAACAGCATGCCCCCAGATAAATTGATGCAGGTTTACAGGGAAATGGAAACCACCTTCCTATGGAACTGGGAAACCCCGATAATAAATGATTTTTACGTCATGATCTTCTATGGCTCCCTAAAACGCAGATGCATGCGCTGGTGTAATGACAAAAACGGTTCTCTCCAGAATGATCTTATATGCGGTGAAGGAAATATTGAAAGCACAAGGCCTACGAAACTGCTAATTGAAATCGCCCTCATCATCAAAAACAATGAAACCTATTTAGAAACTTTTACAGCAAAAACCCCAGACGAACTGGCAGCTCTTATCCCGAACGATGCACAATATGATGAGATAGCCCGAAAAATTTATTATTACCTTGATAAATACGGTTTTCGCTGTATCAATGAATTAAAGCTTGAAGAGCCATCTCTAAAAGAAACCCCTCAGTTTGTATATCAGATTATCCAGAATTACCTGAAGATGAATAATGCCTTGAATCCCGCGCTCATGGAGCAAAGGGAAAGAAACATCCGGAAAAACGCGGAAAAGAAGGCTGACGAGGAACTTTCAAAAAAAATTAGCTGTATACCAAAAAAGAGACTGTTTAGATGGATACTGAGAAATGCCAGGCGCGGCGTCAGGAACCGGGAAAATATGCGTTTTGCCCGTACAAAGATCTATGGACTGCTCCGGGAACTGATCAATGCGGTCGGTAAACGTTTTGAACAGGAAGGTATTATCGAAATGCAGCACGACATATACTTCCTTACAATTGATGAAGTATGGGATTACATAAAGGGCACATCAGTCACTACGTATCTTAAGGGGCTTATCAATATAAGAAAAAAAGAGTTCGCGCAATATAACATGCCGGATACACAAGTGCCTGATGATCACTTTGAAACATATGGAATTGCCTATCACCGCAATCTTTTCAAAAAATGGAAAACTGACACGGGATCTGGAAAAATAAACGGTTTGAAGGGGATAGGCTGTTCTCCAGGAAAAGTTACAGAAAAAATCAGGATCGTAAAATCTCCAAGAGACGATCTAAGCCTGAATGGAGAGATCCTGGTTGCCGGACGTACAGATCCCGGTTGGGTTCCGCTTTATCCTTCAGTTTCGGGCATATTAATCGAGCGTGGAAGCATTCTGTCGCATTCAGCAATAGTTGCCAGGGAGATGGGAATCCCGACGATTGTCGGTATTCCTAATCTGTTAAAGGCCCTACAGGATGGCCAAACGGTTACGATGGATGGAAATACAGGGGAACTAATTATTCATTGAGAAGAGGTCTGATCTTGATACTTTACCAAATCGCCCTCCTCAATATTCGGGAGGCATTTGCTTTAGCTGTGCCAGTGAAAAGACGGGGCCGTCCTTACACACATACTTGTCTCCGATATTACAACGGCCGCATATACCTATACCGCATTTCATACGCATCTCTAACGAAAAGATGATCCTGTCAGGAGGAAATCCCAGCTTCTCCAGCACCGGCTGGGTAAACTTGATCATGACGGGAGGACCGCACACAATGGCAATGGCATTATCGGCGCTTGTAATCTTTTGCTCCGTTATGGTGGGTACAAAACCCACGTTGTATTTCCAGTCAGGATCATCAGTGCCGTCCACCGTGATGTGCATATCAATGTCGTCCCGCTTTTCCCATTCGGCCAATTCGTCCTTGTAGAGCAGCATGCCGGGGGACCTGGCGCCATACACCACGCTGATGTCCTTGAACCTGGAACGATTCTCCGGCTGAAGCATATAAATAATGCTTGAACGAAGGGTGGTAAAGGCAAACCCCCCACCTATAATGACCACGTTCTTGCCTTCCATCTCTTCCCACGGGTACCAGTTGCCAAGGGGACCCCGGATACCCATTATATCCCCTTCCTTCATGTTGTGAAGATATTTGCTGACGAGGCCTACCTTGTTCACCGTGAACATGACAAAACCTTTTTCCGTGGGCGAAGAGGCTATCCCGATTGGGATCTCTCCCCTTCCGGGTATAGACAGCTCCGCAAACTGGCCCGGCGTGTATGAAAACCCTTCCTCATTTGCAGGATCTGAAAATACAAACCTGAAGGTCTTGAGATTCCTGTCTTCTGTCTCTGTGATAATCCTGTCTATTCGAACCGGATAGGGTAAATACGGATTCTCCAATGAAATAACCCCCTGTGTATTTGGTTGGACCCGTTGACCGGCTGATAAACCTTCAGGTTAAACAGCCGGTCAACCGGCTAACCATAATTGTTCATCAATTCGCATACCTGTCTGATGTCTATGTTGACCGGACAGTACCTTACACATCGGCCACAGCCTGAACACTGGACACCGTCGCCGTATTTGTCCACATAGTATTTCAGTTTGTGCATAAACCTCTGGCGCACTCGCTGTACCTTCTTGTCCCTTGGATTGTGCCCCGATCCATGGAGGGTAAAAAGCGGAAACATGCACGAGTCCCAGTTCCTGATACGGTCCCCCTCTTTGTCCAATACCTCGTCCTGGATATCAAAACACCAGCAGGTGGGACACAGATATGTACACGTCCCGCAGTTGAGACACGCAAAGGCCACATCCTCCCAGAAGGGGGCCTCAAACAGCTCTGTTTGCACCTTTTCTTTAAGTTTGTCAGTGGGAACTCTCACATCTATCTTTTTCGGGGCCGATAACGCAAGTTCTTCTGCCTTCTTCTTTTCAGCATCATCCGCCTCTGTCCCGCCTTTTACTTTTTTAAGGAATTCCTCCCCCTTTTCGGTCAGACCCCTAACAAGATATGACTCCTCTAAATCATAAAAAAGCGCGTCCAGGCCTTTCTCGTTAAATGGGCCTCCCCCCACCTGGGTGCAAAAACATGTGGACGAGGGTTCATTACAGCCCAGCCCTACCAATGTAGTTGATTCAAAATGCTGAACCCACCAGGGGTCCCTGTACTCGGGGTTGTCAAAATTGAGCTTTACGATCTGAAAGGCATGGGCGTCACAGGGCCTTATCCCCACAATGGCCTGCGGAGAATAGTCCTTTTCCGATTCTGTAAGGGTATTTGCTTCAGGATCATTTTCGTCTACGGTGTATTCAAACATCCGCTCCGACCGGGGATACACCGTGGATTTTGGGGACAGCCGTGTGTTCTGGAAATCAAAGTCAGGCCTTTTCCCCTCGTCCAGGGGCTTGAAAACGTGAAAGTCCCCGTCCTTTACAGGAACAAATACCCTGTAGGCATCAGAGAGACCTTTCAATGCCTTTGTCCATTCTTCCTTGGTGAATACCTTTTCTGTCATGGCAGCTACCTTATTAATATGGTCTTGATAATCTGGGTTTATACTCGTCCTGTACTATTTTATGAAATCGTTATAATCATCCGGCCTGTAGACATCCAGAGGCGGCCTCTGGTCTAACGTGAGCCCCGCCTCCCATGAAAAGAGGTCCAGGCTATCCTTGTTGAGTTTCTTAGTAAACTGCCTCATGGAGATGCCCATGGGACATACCCTCTCACACGCACCGCAGTCCGTGCAACGACCGGCACAGTGATACGCCCTTAAAAGATGAAAGGTCATGGTATCGGTCGGGTCACTGCTCTTTCCAACCCACTGGGGCTGGGATTCATCCACAAAACACGTGGGGCAGTAACACAAAGGGCAGGCGTTTCTACAGGCATAACACCGGATGCACCTTTCTATCAGCCGGGTAAAAAAGCCCCACTTCTTTCCGGGCTCCATTTCCTCGATCTTTTCCACGTCCCTGTATGCCTCAACACCCTCCTGCTCTTCTACGGGTTCCGCGATCATCTCATCGTATTCCACGGGATTGCGGTGCGTACAGACCGCACAGTTGCCTTGAAGATAGTTCTTCTTCTCAAAGGTCTCTTCAAACCCCATCCCCTTGACCGTGAAACCGTCTCCCTCTTCATTTATCTCCAGGATCTCCCTTTGTTTTACGGCCCTCTGTACGGCACGGTGGTCGATCATGCCCTTACACGGTATCCCCACAATATAAAGCTGATCCCTCTTTATCTGGTTTTCAACAATATGCGTTACTATGTTCCTGGAATTGCACCCGTTGGCAACAATCCCTACCCTGTCTGTCCTCCCTGTTAGATAGTTACACAGGTTCAGACCGCAGTTGCTGTCCCAGTAAAGAAGATCCACATGGTCCGGGTTAGTAATAAGAACAGGCTCGTTCATCATAGCGACGCTCCCCTTTTTGTACCCGATGAATACGTCCACCTTGCCATCTTCAAGAAGCTTCTTAGCAGTCTTTCTGATCTTTTCCGTATATTCGAGCATCATGCCACCTCTGCCCTTCTCTTGATAAGGTGTCCGGCAGGACCCAGGGCCTTCACTTCTTTTGCCACCGCCCTGGCCACTTCAACAAACTTCGTCGCCTCTGCCGATGATATCCAGGAAAATTGCAGCCTCCCGGGTTCAATTCCTATGTGTTCAAACAGCCCCTTCAAGAGGACAAATTTCCTTCTTGCATAGTAATTACCTTCCAGGTAATGACAGTCGCCAGGGTGTCACCCGGATACCCAGACACCGTCAGAACCGTGACGGAAGGCCGCAAGAATGAATTTGGGGCTTATCCTGGCAGAGCAGGGCACCCTTATGATCCTGAAATAGGGCGGGTACTGGAAACGGCTTACACCGGCTAAATCCGCCGCACCGTAACTGCACCAGTTACACAAAAAACTCGTTATCTTGGGTTGCCAGTCGTTCATTTCCCTCTCCTTGTTTTCCGGACACGATGAATAGCATCACTATATTTCATTTATCATGGCCATTATCTGGCCTTCCCCAAATCCCTTGAGGTTAAGCGCACCCGAACGGCATGATGCCACACACAGGCCGCAACCCTTGCAAAGAACCGGGTTTATCTCCGCCTTGCCTGCAAACGGACCTTCTTCGATAAATGACGGCGCTGAATATGGACATATCTCCAGGCAGACACCACAGCCGCTGCAGAAAAATGGGTCCACTTGCGCTACTGTGCCGCTCATGTGAACCAACTTCCTGGCCAACAGGGTAACTCCACGAGATGAGGCAGCCAGTGCCTGGGCCGTTGATTCATCTATGGGCTTCGGATAGTGCGCCATGCCGCATAGAAATACACCGTCTGTGGCAAACTCAGAAGGAGCCAGCTTTGGGTGGGCCTCCACAAAGAATCCGTCTTCATTCATGGGGACCTTGAAAAATTGCGCAAGTCTCTCATCTCTGTATGGGACAATAGCACTGGCCAGGGCCAGGAGGTCGGCCTTTATGACAACGGTTTGCCCGATGCTGTGATCCATAAGTTCGATCCCCAATCCATCTTTACCTGAAGAGATCCTCGGTTTTTCACTAACTGAAAACTGTATAAAAATGATTCCGGCAAGTCGTGCCTTGGTATAGAGGTATTCCCGTTCCCCGTATGTCCGGATATCTCTATAAAGGATATAGATATTCATGTCAGGGTTCAGCTCTTTCAGGTGAAGGGCGCTTTCAATGGAATGGGTACAGCAGACCCTGGAGCAGTATGGCCTCTCCGGTTCCCGGGAACCCACGCACTGGATAAAGACGGCAGTATTGAGGCTTTTTAGAGATGGGTCGTCCTCGATGAACCTTTGATCCAGCTCAAGGTGTGTGACCACCCTGGGGTCCTTACCGTAAAGATATTCATCCGGCTTGGATTCATACGCCCCTGTCGATATCACCGTGATCCCGTGCTCAACGACCTCCTCATTGCCACCTGATATCAATGTCGATTCAAAATTGCCGACAAAGCCCTTAACGTCTTTCAGGTCCGTGTCAAGGTGAACATCAATATTGGCGTCTGTCTCAACAGATCTGATAAGCTCCGTCAGATTGTGCTGTATGTCCTCATTCTTCCAGGTCCTGAAAAGATTGAGGGCCTGACCTCCCAATGATGAAGAACGTTCCACAAGACAGACCCTGTAACCCTGATCGGCAAGGCTCTTAGATGATGTCATACCCGAGATCCCACCTCCCACCACAAGGGCCTTTTGGTTTACTTCTAATACGGATTCTAAAAGAGGCTCGGTTAAGGCGGCCTTGGCTACTGCCATGTGTACCAGGTCCTTGGCCTTTTCAGTGGCCAGTTCCGGGTCGTCCTTGTGGACCCATGAATCCTGGTTCCGGATATTTGTCATCTCAAAAAGATACTTGTTCAACCCGGCAGCAACTAAGGTCTCCTGGAACAGGGGCTCATGAGTCTTTGGGGTACAGGCAGCCACAACAACCCGGTTCAGGTTGTTCTCTTTGATCACCTGGGAAATGGCTTCCTGGGTATCCTGAGAACAGGTATAGAGATTGTCGGCCACATATTCCACATAGGGAAGCGAGGCAGCATAGTCCCTGACCGCCGGGACGTCGACAACACCACCGATATTGATCCCGCAATGGCAGACAAAGACCCCGATACGCGGCCTTTCTCCAATTATGTTCGTCTCTTTCGGGATCACCTTTTCTTTAGTAAGGGTGTCCCTTGTAGTGCTCAAAAGGGCCCCCGCTTCTGCTGCGGCCGCGCTTGCTTCAATGACTGATTGCGGGATATCCTTGGGACCCTGTAGGGCGCCGCACACGTAAATGCCTGCCTTAGACGTGGTAACAGGATTAAAAGATCCAGTTTGACAGAATTGACCTTCCGTAAGACCTATACCCAGGTTTTCAGCAAGCTTTACTACATTTGGTGAGGTTTCCATCCCCACTGACAGGACAACTAAGTCAAAGGACTCTTCGACA
>Ga0209013_10002285_pt1 | contig 17385 bp, 16 predicted proteins | sample Cruoilmetagenom2_FD_187291 | JGI IMG/M metagenome (GOLD analysis project Ga0209013, IMG submission 187291) | Oil polluted marine microbial communities from Coal Oil Point, Santa Barbara, California, USA - Sample 2 (SPAdes) (version 2) | ecosystem: Environmental > Aquatic > Marine > Oil seeps ...
GTATATTCCCTTGATGCTTGCGAAATTACACCTGTATACAACAAGCCTAAACCTGAATAATTTATGAAACATTTACTTTCCCTTCTGATACTACTCAATTTTCTTATTCCCTATTCCAATGCTCAAAACCCTAAGGTAGAAATTGCTACCTCTAAAGGGAATATAGAATTAGAGATTTATGAAAGTAAAGCCCCCATAACCGCAAAGCACTTTTTATCTAATGTAGATCAGCATATTTTTCAGAATGCTTGTTTTTATCGGGTAGTGCGAATGGATAATCAGCCTTTTAATAAAGTAAAAATTGAAGTGATTCAAGGCGGCTTATTTCAGGATTCTATTGTTGATAAAATGCCAGTTATAGCTCACGAAACCACAAAGGAAACAGGAATATTTCATAAGGATGGGGTAATTTCCATGGCCAGAGCGGAACCAGGAACAGCTTCTACTGAATTTTTTATATGCGTAGGAGATCAACCTGAATTAGATTATTTGGGACATCGTAATCCCGACGGACAAGGTTTTGCTGCTTTTGGGAAAGTAACAAAAGGAATGAATGTAGTGAAAACCATACAACAGCTTAAAGATAATGACCAGATGCTGATTGAACCGGTTCAAATCCTATCGATAACCCGGAAATAGATTGCCTATTATAAACTATTTCCATGTGACTTATTCCAGTAAATTAAGCTGGAAGCAAGGCTAGCAATTCCCGAATATTACTGATTTTGGTATAAGTAGCATTTTGGGTTTCCGAATCGCCTACTTTCTCATGTTCCCATGTAGTATGATAAGGTACGTGTACCGCTCTGCCGCCTAGTTGCAATACCGGAAGAATATCTGACTTCAATGAATTTCCAACCATAAGCAACTCTTCGGGTTTTATGTCTAGATTCCTGATTAATTTTTGATAATCCCCCTCCTGCTTGTCACTCATCACCTCGATATGGTGAAAGTATTTTAACAAACCTGATTTTTTAAGCTTTCTTTCCTGATCAAGCAAATCGCCTTTTGTTGCTACAATCAATCGGTATTTATCCTGTAATTCTTCCAGCACCTCTACAACTCCGTCGAGTAATTCAATAGGTTTATTCATTTGAGCTTTTCCCAATTCTAGAATCGCCTGGATTTTCTCTGTTGGAATATTTCCTTTGGTGATCTTTAAACCTGTTTCTATCATCGATAAAACAAAACCTTTGGTTCCATAACCGTAAAGCGGAATATTTCCGATTTCTATCTCAAAAAGCTTCTCTGTCACTTCCTCAAGCCCCATACCATTCTTTATGAGATTACAGAATTTCGATTCCGTTTCCCTAAAATAAGGTTCATTTACCCAAAGAGTATCATCCGCATCAAAACCAATTACTTTAACTTTATTCATACTGTTCTTCTATCTTAAAAAACTCAGCTGCTAAACTACAAACTATCTTACAATTTTAAGAAGCGAATAGTCCTACACTTTAAAATTACTTGATTTTACAGCGCTAAATGTTTACATTTAATATCACATGCTTGCATAATAAGCTGAAATAAACCTTCGTAGCAATGGAAAAAAGAAATCAATATCAGGATAATCCTTCCCGTTTTTTTCTGATTGTAGCCAGATTAATTGGATTTTTAATCACTGGAATCTTCCTTCTTTTTATGGTACCTGAATTCATTGCAAAGATTTTTGCAAACGACTCCTATAATGAAATTTGGCTATTCGCTTTTTATGCCTTCTCTATTACCTACGGTTTAGGATTCCTTCTCTCCTTTTGGAACGTTGGTCTGGGTGGTTTAATCCTTCTAATTTGCAGTATTGGGATTACGCTTTTCGCATTTCTCGACACCCATAGATGGGATGTATTATTATTACTCATCCCCTTATCCTTTTCAGGAATTTTATTCTTGATATACTGGAAAAAATGTAAAAAGGAAATGAACTGCGATTAAAGCACTTTGCTTTTCTTTACTCTATCAACACGAATTAAACGGTCTTGATTTAATTTTCTGGAACCATTCCAACGATAAGCTATAAGACTGCCGCCATTAGCCACACATCCATCTACACAGCACAAATTATCACGTACTACGCCCGCCTTTTCATTCATACAATAATGCCCAAAAAATACAGGCTTCTCATCTTTTTGATATAAGGGAATGTCGTAGCACAATTGCTCAGGAATATTATAATTGGGGAGCTTAAACCGATTTCCGTAGGAAATATCTTCAAAGCTTTTGCCATTCATTGGTTCCCACCACTTAATCCGATAAGCTGTTCGCTTAAAACCATAACCATCTTTTAAAACCAAATCCCCTGGAAGGGAGAATTCTCTTCCCTTTAATAGCAACATGGTAGCCTTAAAGAGTTTGCCTCTTTCAAAATAAATTCTTCTCAAAAAACGCTTGCTCAAACGATTCTCCGGGTTCTCTTTTTTCAGCAGTTCAATAGCATCATGATCCCAACAAGCATGTACCACTCTAAAATCATCGAATTCGAGAAAAAGCGGTAAGGAACGCAACCACTTCAAATACTTCTTTCGCGTGACATTATCCGTCTTAAACGCTTCGTATGATTTCTTTATTTGAGTTTTATTCTTCAGATTGTGTTCCCGAAGATAAATTCCATCCTCATCTTTGGTATAAAAAGCAATTACATTCAATTCATGGTTTCCAACAATAGCATATGCATTTCCATGATCTACCATTTTTTTCACAATCGAGAGTCCCCTAATAATTTCGGAGCCCCTATCCATAAAATCACCTACAAAAATCGCTTTCCTTTCTGGATGAAAAAAACCTTCTGTCCCCTCTTCATAGCCCAAACTCAGCAACATATGCTCCAGAGTAAGTGCTTCGCCATGAATATCTCCAATTATATCGTACACGTTTTTAAATCCTTTAGTAGATTCCAAAAATAGCTATTATCCTTAAGCATTCTAAATTATATTCCTTTTTTAAGGCTTACGAATAAAAAATGCTTACCGGTTCTCCATCAAGAAGTCTTCCGATAAGCACCTAAATTTTTTACAAGTGAAACAGTTCTTCTACCTCTATTTTATTCGGAATTTCCACATTTCCACTATAATAATATTCGTTGGTTTTTCGATTGTAAGAATAATCATCCTTCCATTCTAAATAATTTATTACTACTTTTTGCAGAGAATCAATAAAAAAAAGCACTTCCTCATCAGTAGTAGTAGGATGCAAGGACCAACGTACCCATCCCGGTTTGTGTGACAAATCACCGGAACTAATTTCATCCGTAATGGTTTGTGATTGCTCCTGACTTACCTCCAACAAATAGTGTCCGTAAGTTCCAGCGCATGCACAACCACCACGCACCTGAATTCCAAAACGATCGTTAAGGATTTTCACCAAAAGATTATAATGGATATATTCCACATAGAAAGATAAGATTCCCAATCGCTTATGCATATTATCGGCAAGAACATTAACATCCTTCACAGATTTTAAATTTTCAAATGCCAATTCCAAAAGCTCCTCTTCCCTTTTGACAATATTTTGAGTTCCCATTTGGTTTTTCAATTGTATTGCCAGCGCAGTACGAATAGCTTGCAAAAACCCCGGTGTTCCACCATCCTCGCGAGCTTCAATATTATCCACATACTTATATTTCCCCCATGGATTAGTCCAGTCAACAGTCCCTCCACCAGGATTATCAGGTACCTCACGAGAATATAATTTAGAATCGAAAATCATCACTCCTGATGAGCCGGGACCACCCAAAAATTTATGAGGGGAAAAGAAGATACCATCCAATTTTTCCAATGGATCTTCAGGATGCATATTGATATCCACATAAGGTGCAGAAGCAGCAAAATCGATAAAGCAAATCCCCCCATACTCATGCATCATCTTTGCCATTTGAAAATAAGGAGCTGATATTCCCGTAACATTCGAACAAGCAGTAAAAGAACCGATTTTCATTTGACGATCTTTATATTTCTCCAGTTGCTTTTTCAGCTCCTCCAAATCAACCAATAAATCTTTTCCTGGAGGTACTACTACCACATCTACATTGGTTTCGTACCAAGATGTTTGATTGGAATGATGCTCCATGTGAGTAAGAAATACAACAGGTTTTTCGCGTTCTTTCTGACAGGTGAATCTGCCAATAATACCACAGCCTTTCAGTCCTAAAATCCTTTGTAACTTATTCACTACAGCAGTCATTCCAAAACCGGCATGTATGATTACATCATCCGGGCCTGCATTCACATGTTTTTTAATAATTTCCTGAGCTTTGTGGTAGCTCTGAGTCATCATTGTTCCGGTTTCGTTAGTTTCGGTATGTGTATTTGCCACAAAAGGTCCAAAATCTTTACTCATCTTTTCTTCGATTGGAGCATACAATCTTCCACTGGCAATCCAATCGGCATACAATATCTTTTGTTTTCCGAAAGGAGAATTAAAACAAGCATCATGACCTATCGTATTTTCACGAAACTTCTCGAAATATTTTTCCAAATTACTCATATAAGGATTTCTTTTATTGTGTTGTTGTTTGCTTTGTTGTACTGATTCTCTTCGCAAACCTTCAATTCACAAGGTCTGGAGAAAGCTTAAAACACCTTCACTTAAGCCTTATAAGTCAGCAAATAAGAATCGTGGTGAAAATAGATAAAGTCCTTAGGAAAATCAAGAACTTTTCTCATATAAAAATACAAAGTGTGAAATGCTTACTTTTACATCAAATTCATCTTAAGATAAGATCTTTATAAGCAAGTAGATTTGCTTGGTTCAGGTGAAAGAATTAATTTTGAAACTCCTTAAAATCACACAACCTATTACACCAACAAACGAATGAATACAATAATCCAACTCTTTGAGGAGAGTGTAAAAAAATATGCTTCCAATCCATTTCTCTGGGAAAAAACAAAGAAACAATACGAATCTGTGAGCTATCAGTCCTTGTATGAGGATGTACAGAATCTTGCTGCTGGCTTCTATGCGCTTGGTATTCAAAAAGGAGATCGAATTGGACTCCTATCGGAAGGACGAAATGCCTGGGTTTTATCTGAACTTGGAATTTTATTCGCAGGTGCAATTAATGTTCCTTTATCCATAAAGCTTGATGCGCAGAATGAATTAAAATTCCGATTGAATCATTCAGAATCCAAATTTGTTGTGGTTTCGCAAAACCATCTATCAAAAATCAGAACTATAAAAGACCAGCTGGATACCATTGAAAAGATAATTGTTATTGACGATGCAGTTGAACTTCAGGACAAAGAAATCCACCTTTCTCAGCTGATACAACTAGGACTGGATCTTTCGAATGAAAACCTGAAAGAACTAAAGCAATTACAAGCCAACATTCAAGCCGATGATACCGCAAATATTTCCTACACTTCGGGAACTACTGCCGATCCTAAAGGAATCATGCTAACGCATAACAACTACACTTGCAATGTAATTCAGGCATCTAGCCTAATGCATATTCCTGAGCATTTTAAAACATTACTGATATTGCCTTGGGATCATTCTTTTGCACACACCGCCGGAATATATAGTTTTATGCTCAAAGGAGCTTCCATTGCAGCAGTACAACAAGGAAAATCACCAATGGAAGCTTTGAAGAATATCCCTAAAAACATTAAGGAAATACAACCCGATATTCTCCTCAGCGTTCCGGCATTGGCTAAGAATTTTAAAAAAAATATTGAAAAAGGAATAAAAGCTAAAGGCCCTAAAGTGGAAAAGCTATTCAACAAAGCACTGGAGCTAGCCTATAAATACAATGGCAATGGATGGAATAAAGGGAAAGGAAGTAGAATATTCTTAAAGCCAATGTATCTTTTCTACGATAAAATATTGTTCTCTAAAATCAGGAAGAATTTTGGAGGAAAGCTACAGTTTTTTGTAGGTGGCGGAGCTCTGCTTGATTTGGAACTCCAACGATTCTTTTATGCTATTGGTATTCCCATGTATCAAGGATATGGCTTATCTGAGGCATCTCCAATTATTTCGTCGAATGCGCATCATAAGCATAAGCTCGGTTCTTCAGGATTTTTGGTTGAAAACATGGAGTTGAATATTTGCGACGACGACGGTAATTCTCTTCCGCAAGGAGAAAAAGGGGAAATCGTAATTAAAGGTGGTAATATAATGAAAGGCTACTGGAAAAATGAAAAAGCCAGTGCCGAAACCTTACGTGATAATTGGCTACATACCGGGGATATGGGCTATTTAGACCAGGATGGGTTTCTGTATGTTTTAGGCAGATTCAAATCCTTACTAATAGCCAACGACGGAGAAAAATTCAGTCCCGAAGGTATCGAAGAAGCATTTGTAGATCAATCAGTTTATATGGATCAATGTATCATGCATAACAACCAGGATCCATATACCATTGCCCTAGTTGTACCCAACAAAGCTGCACTATTATCCCAACTTCACAAGAATGGTTTGGATGCTGCTACAGAAAAAGGTCAGCAAAAAGCATTGGAAATATTGCAGCAGGAGCTAAACGAATATCGCCCGGGAGGTAAATACGAAGATATGTTCCCTCATCGTTGGTTACCTACTGCTGTGGGTGTATTGCCCGAAGGATTCACAGAAGAAAATAAATTACTGAATTCTACCATGAAGGTTGTTCGCAATAAGGTTCTCGATCATTTCCAGGATCATGTGCAGGATCTCTACACCTCCGAAGGAAAGAATTTCTATCACGCGAAGAACAGGGAATCCATTCATAAATTGAAAGGTTAATAAGCTAATTCCCATCCGAAAATTAAAAATACTAACAGAAACTTCACTATTGAAAACAATTAGAAAAGACTTTTTAATAGTTTAGAACCAATCTTAAACAAACCATATGTTTCAATTAACCAAAAATTTAAAGCTACTCATCACTGCAGTGATGGTATTTACATCCTTTGGCTTACAAGCACAAGCAAGCGAAACAAATAATTATCAGGGACACGCACCCAAATACATCTTCTACTTTATTGGCGATGGTATGGGGCTTTCGCAAGCAAATGCTACCGAAGCTTATTTAGGTGCTATGGCTAAGTGTAATGGAATTGAGAAACTTGCATTTAGTAAGTTTCCAAATCAGGGATTTTATACCACCTATGCAACCAACCGTTTTATAACCGGATCGGCAGCAGCCGGAACAGCTCTTTCCACCGGACATAAAACCAGTATAAACACAATCGGCATGGATGCCAATAAGCAGATTCCTTATAAAAATATTGCCGAAATGGCCAGAGACAAGGGATATAAAGTGGGAATCGTAAGCTCTGTGTCCATCGATCATGCTACGCCAGCTACCTTTTATGCACATCAGCCAACCAGAAATCTATACTATAAAATTAGCCTTGATCTTAGTAAAAGTGGCTTCAATTATTTTGCCGGTGGTGGATTCAAGCATCCCCAGGGTGACGGCAAAATAAATGATAAAAATACCATGGCTAACTTTGGAATGGGTAATTCGGATCAGATTAAAGAGAAGAAAACAAATTCTATGGATATAGCTATTTCCAAAGGATATAGAATCGTCAATAGTCTGAATGATTTTCGTGCCCTAAAAAAAGGAGACGATAAAATTATTGCGATTGCACCTGATTTGGCTGGAGGAAAAGCCTTGCCATACGCCATCGATCAGGATTCGCTGGTTGATATTTCTTTGGGCGAGTTTACCCAAAAGGGAATCGAGCTGCTAGATAATCCTAATGGATTTTTTATGATGGTAGAAGGAGGCAAAATTGACTGGGCTTGCCATGCCAACGATGCTGCAACTGTCGTAAAGGAAGTTCTTCAATTTAACAATGCCGTTTCAAAGGCTATTGCCTTTTACAGTCAGCACCCCAACGAAACACTTATCCTGGTTGCCGGAGATCATGAAACAGGTGGAATGGCACTTGGATTTTCTGGTTCACACTACGACTCGGAATTTGCCTTGCTGCAATATCAAAATATTTCCTACGAAAATTTCACCAAAATCATGAATACCTATCGAATAGATAATCGTGGTCATTACAAATTTCAGGAGGCACTTGCCTTAGCAAAAACACATTTTGGTTTGGGAGATCCTGCCAAAGGCTTGGAATTAACAAAATTCGAAATGCAACAAATGCAGGATGCTTTTAAACAAAGCATGAAGAAGAAACCAAACAAAAAAAATAAAGATCAATATTATCTGCTTTATGGTAGTTACGATCCTTTTACCACAACACTTTGTCATATTCTATCTCAAAAAGCTGGTATCGGCTGGACTTCCTTTTCGCATACCGCTACACCAATTCCGGTACGTGCTATGGGTGTGGGTGCAAATCTTTATAACGGCTTTTTTGACAATACAGATATCCCAAAAAAATTAATGAAACTGATTGAGAATAAATTGTAATTCCCACGCCTTGTATAATTACAGGGCGTGTGTTTTTTATTCCTTTTATTAACGCACCATCATCATGCTATCATTCAAACTCCCGACTAAATCAGATCTCCTATTAGTTAGCTTTCTGTTGATATTAAGTATCGGCATACTCTTTATTCCTACTGGGTTTTCGAATAATAGCAATGCAAACAACCTTAGGGTTCAAGCACGCATACTGAGTACCGACAATAGCATGATTGTAGAAACCGGAATTATTAAAACCGGAACGCAAAATCTTCACATCAAGTTACTCACTGGAAAATTTAAAGGTCTCGAAATAGATGCTTTTAACGAATTGATTGGAAGAATGGAATTCGATAAATTCTTTACTCCCGGAGATAAAACACTAACGGTACTAAATTTAAGTGCCGATCATAGTAAAATTGTTAGTGCGAATGTAATCGATCATTACCGCATTAATCTGGAAGCCTTCCTACTGGCCTTATTCATAATATTTCTGATTGCCTTTGCGGGATGGACAGGAGTAAAAGCCATGCTTTCTTTTTTGTTTGCGGGAATCACCATTTGGAAATTGTTACTGCCAGGTTTGTTAAAAGGATATTCTCCGATTCTCCTTTCTCTGGGAATTGTTGCCTTGCTTACCTCTGCGATTATATTTCTTGTGGCAGGAACCAACAAAAAAGGACTCACTGCTTTTCTTGGAGCTATGAGTGGTGTCGCAATTACCTGCTTCATGGCCATACTCTTTGGCTTCCTATTTAATATTCACGGTGCCATTAAACCATTCTCGGAAACGCTCTTGTATTCGGGATACAATTATTTGAATCTAACCAATATTTTCCTTGCCGGGGTTTTTATCTCGTCCTCAGGAGCAGTAATGGATGTTGCCATGGATATTGCTGCTTCTCAAACCGAAGTGCATCAACAAAAACCCAATATCAGCGTACGCGAATTACGCCATTCGGGTATGACAGTAGGAAAAGCAGTTGTAGGAACCATGACAACCACACTGTTGCTGGCTTATTCCGGTGGATTTTCGGCACTACTCATGGTATTTATTGCACAAGGAACTCCCATGATCAATATTCTAAATCTGAATTACGTTTCCGGAGAAATACTGCATACTCTGGTTGGAAGCTTTGGCTTGGTTTTAGTTGCCCCATTTACTGCAATTATTGGAGCCTGGGTAATTGCTGATAAGAAGAAAGATAGAGTGAATTCGCAAGCCAATATGGTGCAAGAAGATGAAGCTGTCAAAGTATTATAAGCTTCTAATTCAATCTACTCTTTTCATAACAGGCTAATTATTAACGAGTGGTTTGCAAACTTAAATCTTAATTCTTGAAATATTAAGGTGATGTGCAACGGTTACTTTTGTTAGGCTCTGTTTTATTCTGTCATTTCAATTCTTAAATTCTCTAAGCTTTTAGACTCAACTACGAGGCTTATATTTTTTAATCCAGGGGGAGGTATCTTGACTGGGTTATTGTCAGTTGGAGTAATCAAAATTCTATATTCATTTTGATAATCATACTTTCTGTCCTTAGAATGTAATGTAAGTTCTCCATTGTGTGTTTCTGGGTCATAATATGTTACTCTCTTTCGAGAGTACTCTAAATTTAACTTCTCAAGTGAGGAGTCCAAAATTTTATAAAACTCATCTAAGTTATATATCAACAATGCCTTGTTTCCCATTTCTAAGAGTCTCTTGTCATAAGTTAAAGGAGGTTTTTCAGGTTCGATTACTAACCAATGCATTGAACAACAATTGATTTTTGAATCAGAGAGATGTTCCATGAGCTGTCCTTTGAAATTGCTACAATTATCATGGAGGTCTATTTTTTTAGAATCAATAAATATTGATAGAGTTTTTATTTGGCTGTTCTTTAAATTAAGTTCTTTTGGGTCAAGTCTTCCTGATTTGTCTTCAGATGAACTTCTAAAATCCTTAAGACTCTTAAAATACAAATACTCATTCTGGTACATGTCATCTATGTACTCCGCCTCATTTATTTTTGTTAGAATTATCATAGTTAAAATCGAGCCTAACGTTAAACTCTGAGTATTCATCACTGCTTACGTTTTTACAGATTGTAATCGGTTGGTATGTGCTTTAAACAATACAAAATCTATTGTATTTATTTGAGTTCCATAAAAATATATATTTTATTTAATTTGCGTGTGCAAAATTGAAAACAATTAAGCTGTAATCAATTTAAATAAGCTTTTCATAAGTTGATTAGAAAAAGCAAATCCGAGATGGCTAATCAGTGGAGCGAGGTATCTAAAAGAAGCTACTGAACAGACCAAAAAACAACAGAATCACTACCTGAGAACGCTCTACAACCCCCGCGCAGGCTAGGCAAAAACCCGCAGCGCAGGTAATTTTGCCGCAGCGCTCCAAATTTAGACGCAGCGCACCAAAAAAGTCCGCAGAATTGTAAAAAACTGCCGCAGCGCACCCCAAATTGGCGCAGCGTGGCAAAAATTGGCGCAGCGCACTATGATTTTATCGCAGCGCGGGTTGAAAAGCCGCAGCGCAAATAAAAAGGGAGAAGGAACGATCAATTACCTCGTAAACAACAAAAGACCTCCATTAGCTAGATCTTTCTAATTTATCTGTAAAATCCGGCATTTTAGTCTTAAAAAGGCAACATTGAATTGCTAATCATCTTGGAGATGCTAAATAAGTTTATACGAATCGGAGAATGAAGATTTGAGAAAGAGAATATCAATACTTTCTAACAAGTAGTGTTAAGAGCTGGTAGATGAAAGCGGTGTGCTTGATTTTGGGTAAAATAATCTGAATTACAAAATGGAACTTAAGCATAGGGAAGCAATTCACAGAACTTGTGTTTCGATAATAAATCCAAGCATAAAAAATGAGCTATTCCCAGGAAACAGCTCATTTTATCAATTATCTAATTAAAATGTAAACCCGAAATCAAGGCTTACCAACCATGCCTTTAAACCATCACTTCGTTTGTAATAGGCAGTTCGCAAGCCAATGCTTTTGAATTGAGTCGTTCTATTCTTTCGAACCATCGATTTAAAATTACCAATGCCCATTAGTGGATCGTATTGGAATCCCATACCTACTTTATAGCTATCGAACTTAGACAGATCATGATCGGAAGTATAAAATTGAGGAGTGTTGCTCGCACTTACGGTTCCAAATTCGTGAAAATAATCTGCTGCAGTTTGGGTGTGATACCTGAAAAATGGTGAAACGATAAAGGAGGAAGACAGCATCATTGGTAAGTCTATGCTAGCTGTATGTGCAGTGATTCCCCAACTATCCGTATAGAATCGATAGAATGCTTTTACTCTCATTAAATCATTCAGATAGTAACTCCATCGCATGGAAACAGGAATTTTAAGTCTGTTATCATCTAACATTTCCACGTGACTAAGCGATTGTAATGAAGATTTATTATCAGCAAAGGCAAAAGCATCATCAAAGAATACCCGATGAAAGGGAGTAGATAGTAAACCAGTCTGCGAAACTAATTCTGCGGAGAAAAGCGCTTGCAGTTTTTTTCCAAGAACCTGTGAATAGGAAAGTCCCAGTTTCATAGTTGTTCTAACATCATCTTTAAGCCACTTGGTTCCGGTTCTCAGCTCTACAGGATAGAGCAATTTCCAGCTGTCGTTCATATATAATCCATCGATGATAAGCGAACGATTCTGATCTTTTGAGTTGAATGTGAACGATCCTCCTGCATGAAAGGAAGTAACATCAAATTCCTTTGAAAATCCAGCTAAGGCACTATAAACATTTCCCGATTTTGACAGGATATGTGAATAAGTCGCATTAATATGAGCTCTGGCATCACTACTTGAGGCCGAAGTTTTATGAGTTTCAAAATAGTCGATATTATCGGTTGATGCGGATGAATAAATATCAATACCAAAATTTAAATCAAGATTGGATAGCGAATCCATAGGAATATGAACTACAAAACTTGGAGCAATATTATCTAATTGCTCAGTACCTCGTCCTCCTGTTACGGGAGAATGATCACCATCCTGATTGTAATAATTCAACAGAAAGTTTACTTCAACATCTTTAAATTCACCTTCAGAAATGATCGTTTTGGTTTGCTTGCGACTTTCTTCCTGTCTGTCGTCTATGCTATTTTTATTTGTTTGAGCAAAACCTGTCGCAGATATAAAACAAAGTAACGCCACAACAAATAGATTTTTTAGTTGCATCCGCATCCTCCTCCTGATTTTCCACCGTTAGCACCAGCCGCACCTTCGCGGTAAGCTTCGAAATTAGTTTCATAAACTTCCAGTTTTTTGGCTTGGAGTGCCATTTCTTCGTCGTTCAGATATGTTTTCTGATAGGCAGCTACTGAAACACAGCTATTCATGGCAATCATTGCCAAAAATCCCATCAGTATCAGGTTTATTTTTCTATTTTTCTTCATCTTAATAATAAAATTAATATCACAGGATTACTTAAATAAATACAATTTGTGTTATCTGTGTTTTTTATCTAAATATTTAATGCTCAACAAAATCTATTGGTTCGTTTGGTTTTTCACAGTACCGATTTGAATTTTATGTTTGGTGCTTTTCTGATTTGCATTATAATCCAATTTGATATTGGAAGAAGTTATCATTTTTTGATTGTCGGTAACCAAAATGCATTCCACTCCATTCAACTGATTAATTAAATCCAAACCATTTTGCTTTCCCAATACGAATACCGATGTGGCTAATGCATCAGCTAGTTCGGCATTGGGACAAATAATCGTAACACTACTTAGTCCTTTAACAGGATATCCGGTTCTCGGATCGATGATATGAGAATATCTTTTACCATTAAAAAGTACATATTTCTCATAGTTCCCAGAGGTTACCACTGCTGTTTCACCAATACTCAGCCAGGAAAAAATTTTATCTTTTTGCTTTGGATTCGAGATCCCAATCTTCCAATCTTTTCCGCCTTCGTCTTTTCCCCAACTTATTAAATCCCCCGAAGCATTTACCAAGGCACCATCCAGATCCATTTTCGACATGATTTCTAAAGCCTTGTTCGCAGCATATCCTTTACCAATAGCACCAAAGCCTATTTTCATTCCCTTTTCTTCTAAAAATACAGTGGTATCTGAATCGTTAAGGATAATGTTCTTGTAATTTATTTTTGCTACTGAAGCTCTAATACTTGCAGAATCCGGCATCACTTTCATGCTGCCATCAAACTTCCATATTTTATCCATGGACGCATAGCTTATATCAAAAGCGCCATGTGTGAGATTTGATATTTTAATACTGCGGCGAATGAGATTAAATAATTCGCGATCTACTTTTACAGGATGAATTCCAGCATTTCGAATAATTTCGCTGGTCTGTGAGTTGTTATCCCAGGAAGAGATCAATTGTTCAATTCTTTTGATTTCCTCAATACCTGCAGTGATTGCCAAATCTGCCTTTTTCTCATCAGTAGAAACAGCTGTCATCTCAAATCTCGATCCCATTAAAAGCAGCACCTTAGTATAGGATTTGTTTTGTTGAGCACTAGCACCACAGACTATTCCTATACTAAAAAGAAATATGGATAGAATACTTCGCATTGCTATTTATTGATAAAGAATTGAATGTGTTGTACGTATTCAGAGGGACCTAATTTTTTATATCCTGTTCGGCCTAATACCTTTCCATTGCTATCCATAAGAATAACTGTAGGAAATTGTCCTTTGGGATTGTACTGTGCAGCAAGTTTTTCGTTTATTTCAACCTGCTCTTTCGGAAGTTTGTTTTTCTTAAGTCTAGGAAAATCAGCATTAAGGATTACTAAATTTTTTGTTGCAAATTCCTGAAATTCGGAACTGTTTAAAATAGTTTTCTCTAATAATATACAGGAGCGACACCAGTCTGAACCAGAAAAATTAATTAATACTGTCTTATTTTCAACTTTTGCCTTTTTTAAGGCATCCTGCAAATTGTTTTCAGCATTTGCATTTGTAAATCCCAGAGTACTGATTGCCAGGACTAAAAATAATATTTGTGCGTACTTCTTCATCTGATTTATTTAATAAATAACAGGAGTATTATAGGCTGCTATTTAAATTTATAATAAATCAAAACTATAATAAAATACTTAAAAGTATTTTATTATAGCGTTAAAAGATGTAAAAACACAAATATTTAAAGTTCTCGCTTGACTGAATTATTGCTTGAAAGGCTTATTTTAATTGAATTCCGTTATTATAGAGAATGCTTAATACTTCATTTCCCAAGCTGTTTTTTAAGAGCTCCAGTTGTTGTTGTATCTTTTGGTTGTCTATATCCATCAGTCCAAGAATAATATACGCTGATTTGCTATCCTTTGGAGCATCTTTTATTAATTCAAGTAAGATATTCGCACCAGACAGGTATTCTTTATTACTAAGTACCGATAAGTTTACAAAAAACTGACTAGCTGTACGGATGAGTTCGCCATCTTCTTCTACCTGAATAAATGGGAATAATGCCATAATAGCACGTGGATTTTTCTTACGGATGGTAGCGCTTAAGGCTGTGAGCATTTTTGTTCTCTCTTCGCTGCTACTGTGCAATTGTAGGTATTCATATAACTGAAACAAAGCAGGAATCATATGCTTATTTCTGCTTTCTCCATACAGATAACAGGTGCGAAATACCATTATATGTATTTCATTTTTATCTAAAGTCTCCCATTTTTCTGGCTGAAGTGTTAATTGGTCCAGGTAAGTGTAATCTTTTTTATTTGCTGACATCTGCTTATTTATTAGAATTGCAAAGATAAGAAATGAATGAAATCTCCAAAGCCTAAATTATCTTGCTTGCTTACGCCTTGATTTGTTATTATTTAGAACAAATTACGATAGTCTTATTTTAATTTATTTTGCAATTGCCTCTTTTTTGTTAATTTTGCTAGCCCTTGCCCAGGTGGTGGAATCGGTAGACACGCCAGCTTGAGGGGCTGGTGGCCGTATGGTCGTGCAAGTTCGAGTCTTGTTCTGGGCACTCTACTACTGTTAAATAAAAACAAAAGCGCTTATTATCAATCGATTAAGCGCTTTTTTGGTTTTTGAAAAAGTCATTTAAAAGCAAAAAAATGCATATTTAAAGAGACCAAATCGAGAACACTCATAAAAAAGTGCAATTTGTTCTCCGAATTTCATAACCCCAATGTTTATAGTGCCTACATAAGTTTGTAAATGATTTAAATTAGTGCTTCCAGGTATTTATTTTATCAATTTAAAGTGGTAAATTGATAGTTATAAACACATAATTAGTTGTTAAATTATTATTTTACAGACATTATGAGGTTAACAGTGAGTTTTTTGTTGAAAAAATCAAGGGTGAAATCCAATGGGGAAACGCCTGTTTATGTGAGGATTGTGATGAATAACCAACGGGTAGAATTGTCTGTTGGAGTTTCGATAGAATTAGAATGTTGGGATGAGAAAAGTCAAAGAGTTGATGGGAATTCTAAATTGGCAAGAGTTTTAAATAATAAATTGGATAAAATAAAAACAGAGATTTTTGATATTTATAATCAGTTCAATGCTTTTGAAAAAGACTTTGATGTTACTGATATTAAGAATAGAATATTAAATGTAAATATATGGTAAATTTGTGGGTGTTGTAAGTGTTTTCGATTATTATTTGAATGGTATGATTGAGAAATTGCACCGAGGTTATTCTATGGAAACCTACAAGCATTATAAATCATCACGCAATAGGGTGGAAAAATTTATCAAGTCACAATACAAAATCAACGATTACCCATTAAGGCAAATTGATTATAAATTTTTAGACAAGTTTGACCAATATCTTAAGTCAAAGTTTGGAGTTCAACAGAACACAGCCTGGAATTATCACAAACACTTGCGTAGGATCATGAATTTGGCAATCTCTTTGGATTATATTGAGAAGAATCCCTATAAAAAATTTAAAGTCGCTTTGGAGCCAACTCATCGTGAATTTCTAACCCAAGAGGAATTGGGACGAATAGAGGAGAAGAATTTTAGTATGGAGAGAATGGAGTTGGTGAAAAATCTATTTGTGTTTGCCTGTTATACCGGTTTGTCTTATGCGGATATTTCAAAATTACATAACAAGCATCTGCTTATAGGAGAAGATGGAAAAGAGTGGTTGATAATTGATAGAACAAAAACCAATAACAGGTGTAGAATACCATTGTTATCGAAGGCCAAAGAAATATTAACTAATTACAAAGATTATCCTTCCCTTTATGGGACTGGGAAATTACTTCCTGTTTTATCCAATCAGCGATTAAATACATATTTGAAAGAAATTGCCGATACCTGTAAAATTAAAAAAAACCTAACCATGCACATGGCCCGGCACACTTTTGCAACCTCTGTTACGCTCTCAAATGGAGTTCCCATTGAAACAGTTTCAAAAATATTAGGCCATACCTCACTTAAAACAACTCAGATTTATGCCAAGTTGTTGGATCACAGAATTTCTGAGGATATGGATAATTTACAGAAGAAATTGGAGGAAAAGAAACGAATAAAAAGAACTTGATACGCTCCACAAAAACCTGATTCACCAAGCCTTCCCCTACAGATATATTTTAGGATAGCTTTTATAATGAAGTTATTGAGGGAAGTTTATGTCGAATTATTACAAGTTTCTATTTATGGATTCGATATAAAAACATTAAACCAATAAGTTCCGGAGTATTTTTGTTGATAACAACAAATGTATTAAGCTCTAACGGGACTTCAAATTCTAATTTCTTTTCATATATAAAACTGCAAATAATTCGGATGGGATGGACTAGTCAGTTTTGAAGGATCATTCTGGATATACAGGGCGGATGATATTGGTGAATCTGATCTAATGATTCTGTGATGAATGAATCCTTATTGAGGATCGTAATTCTCTATAACATTGAATACTGAGGGGCTGTACTGCTAAATAATTTATAGTCTTCCATCAATCCTGTCCTAAACGTTTTTCCACTGTCCTTATCTCAACCTGGAATTGCATATTTCAGTATTATTTAAGTCATATTCTAAAATAGAACCCCTTGG
>Ga0209013_10002286_pt1 | contig 17385 bp, 9 predicted proteins | sample Cruoilmetagenom2_FD_187291 | JGI IMG/M metagenome (GOLD analysis project Ga0209013, IMG submission 187291) | Oil polluted marine microbial communities from Coal Oil Point, Santa Barbara, California, USA - Sample 2 (SPAdes) (version 2) | ecosystem: Environmental > Aquatic > Marine > Oil seeps ...
TTGCATTTCTTCGCAAAGGTCCTCTTCAAAGACCCAGAGGGTGACGGCAATACCCTTTTCGGCCAACATATTAGCGAGTGCGGTTCCCCAGCTACCGCCCCCCACCACGGCCACAGCCTCTGTAAAGCCCTTTTGCGTATTCTGTTCGTCCATCAATTCTCCGCTGCTTCATCCTCTGCCGGCTCCTCTTCCTCCGACTCTGCCAAAATGGCCATATCCACTACTCTTTCATCTTCTGGGATGTTAATGAGGCGAACTCCCTGGGTAACCCGACCAATTATGGAAATCTCATTGACCTTCATTCTAATGAGAAGACCACGATCAGTGATAAGCATGATTTCGTCACTATCCCATACCTGCCGAAAGCCAACAACGGGGCCATTTCTCTCGGTTGTCCTCATGCTCAGCACCCCCTTGCCTCCCCGGTGACGAAGGGGATATTCCTTGGTCCGGGTGCGTTTGCCGTAACCATTTTCGCTCACCGTTAGAATAGTGGCCTCTTCACTCACCACCTCCATGCCCACCAGGGAGCTGCCGTCCACATTCATGCCCTTGACCCCCCGGGTCACCCGACCCATCGGCCGAATTTCCTCTTCACGACAGCGAAGAGCCTTCCCCGCCTGGGTGGTAAAAAATAGCTGTTGACTGCCATCTGTGAGCCGAACATTGATGAGCTCGTCATCCTCGTCAATTTTCAGTGCTATGATACCGCCAGCTCGTGGTTTGCCATAGGCCATCAGTGCGGTCTTCTTTACCACACCTTTTCTCGTGGCCATTACCACGTACATGTCGGTCTCAAATTCCCGCACCGGCAGTATGGTGGCCACCCGCTCCGCCTCCTGCAATGGCAGCAGGTTGACTATGGCCTTTCCCCGCGCCAGAGGGCCGGCTTCAGGCAACTGATACACCTTCAACCAATGGATACGTCCAAGGTTGGTGAAAAATAGGAGGTAGTCATGGGTTGAAGCCACAAAAAGAAGCTCAACGAAATCTTCCTCACGCGGCCTGGTACCTGATCTACCTTTGCCACCTCGTCGCTGGCTGCGGTAGAGTTGAACTGGACTCCTCTTGATGTAGCCGGCGTGAGAGACCGTGACCACCATGTCTTCCTCGGTGATGTAATCTATCAGGTCCAACTCCTCAACGTCCCTGATAATCTCCGTGCGCCTGCCGTCTCCATACTCTTCTTTGAGCTCTATGAGCTCTTGGCGCACCACGCTCAACAAGAGGCTTTCATCTTCCAGAATTTTTCGCAACCGGGCAATCTCATCGAGAATTTTTCGGTGCTCCTCTAGTATGCGCTGGCGCTCGAGCCCGGTGAGTCTTTGCAACCGCATCTCAAGGATGGCCTGAGCTTGTTTGTCAGTGAGTCCATATTCTCCCATCAACTGAGCTTTGGCTTCCTTGGGATTGGGCGCCCGCTTTATAAGCTCAATAATGGCATCAATGTTTTCCAGGGCAATTTTCAAACCTTCCAGGATGTGAGCCCGCTCCTCGGCCCGCCGTAACTCAAAAACTGTACGCCGCATGACAACAGTGCGACGATGTTCCAGGAAATGGCCCAGTATTTCTTTGAGAGAAAGAAGTTCAGGCCGGTTGTGGACAATGGCCAGCATGTTGATGCCAAAAGTGACCTCCATATTGGTCTGCTTGTAAAGATTGTTCAGCAGAACCTCAGCATGCTCATCTCTCTTCAACTCTATGACTACACGCATTCCTTGCCGGTCTGATTCATCACGAATGTCCCGTATCCCTTCAATCCTTTTCTCTTTGACCAGTTCAGCAATCCGTTCCAATAGACGTGCTTTGTTTACCTGGAAAGGCAGCTCATTGATGACAAGACGTTGCTGTTCCCCATCTACCCCTTCCACTTCCACTCGAGCACGCACCTTTATTAACCCTTTGCCTGTGGTATAGGCCTCACGGAGTCCTCGGGCGCCGTAAAGCAAACCTGCTGTCGGGAAATCTGGTCCAGGGATAATTCCGAGTAATTCCTCGAGCTCTATTTGGGGATTATCGATGGTGGCGATAAGTGCATCGACAACCTCATTCAGATTATGGGGTGGAATGTTACAAGCCATACCAACTGCAATTCCAGATGCCCCATTTATGAGGAGGTTGGGTACCAAGGTCGGCAGAACCGTGGGTTCATCGAGGGAGGAATCGTAGTTGGGAGCGAAATCAACCGTCTCTTTGTCCAGATCGGTGAGAAACTCATGGGCCAGCTTGTTCTGTCGGACTTCAGTGTATCGCATGGCCGCTGGTGGATCTCCATCTACCGAACCGAAGTTTCCCTGACCATCAACCAATCTATAGCGCATCGAAAAATGCTGAGCCATGCGCACCAGAGCATCATACACTGCGGTATCACCATGGGGATGATACTTACCAATTACGTCACCGACAATACGGGCGGATTTCTTGTATGGCTTATTCCAGTCGTTACTCAACTCCCGCATCGCATAGAGTATGCGTCGGTGCACCGGCTTGAGCCCATCGCGCACATCTGGAAGGGCCCTGCCGATGATAACGCTCATGGCATAATCTAAATAAGAATGCTTTAATTCCTCTTCGATGGTGATACGTTGGGTGCTCTCTTGTTGGCTCATAAGTTTTTCTCAGCAAAAATGGTTACATGAGTTGTTTCTCGTCCGTGGTCCCCCATCAGGCCCACCACTGAATCGCGGCTGGAAAGCCGCTCCCACAGAATGTTAAGGACCACTGACAAAAAAACAGGATGAAACGTCCAAAACCTGAACTTCGCCCCAGACCTTGGCGCCGCCATCCTGCTCGTCTTCATCTAGCTCGGATATTGCATGAATTGCTGTCGCGAGACCACGAAGATGGGAGTGCCACCTGGCAACCGCAAGGAGTTGGTCCCGAGGCGTACCTGAACGGTACGTCGCAGGGACCGACATCCGAGGACGCCAGGAAGGACGACCATATCCGTGGTCGCAGTAAGTCATTCATGAAATATCCGGGCTAAATATCCAATTCTCTCACTTGCAAAGCGTTGCTCTGGATGAACTCCCTTCTTGGCTCCACCTTGTCTCCCATAAGGATGGTAAAAATTATATCGGCTTCAACCGCATCCTCTACAGTTACTTGGAGCAAGGTGCGTTTCTCGGGATCCATGGTGGTCTCCCATAATTGCTCGGGATTCATTTCCCCGAGCCCTTTATAACGCTGAAGGCTCAAGCCTTTTTCTCCTTGCTGGCGCAGGTATTCCAGCAAACCCCTCTTGGAGTGGATGGGCATCTCCTTTTCGCCTTCAACTACTCTATAGGGTGGCTCGTCAAGGTCACGTAGTTGTTGTCGCTTTTCCAGAGCACGGCGGAAAGCCACCATATTGAACAGATGCCTGCCAACCGTAATCCAACCCCAACCATTCTCTTTGGCCCGTACTTGAATTTCAAACGTTCTATATTCCTCATTCTCCCGGAGATCACCCACCTCGAAGTTTTCTTTCTTGAACTCTTCCTGCAGCCGGGCCATACTCGCCCGATCCGCCTGAAGCTGCTGCTCCGAAGAAAGTCTTAAGAGGATCTTCATCAAATCGGGATCGTAGCCCCTTTTCTGTAGGGAATGAAGCACATCAAAATAACCAACCATTTTCTCCATTAGCTCTAACAAATCATCGCCGCCGAACACCTTGCCGCTCTTTTCCACGAGCACTTTGCGGTCTTTGGTGGCGCGCTGCAGCAGAAAGCGCTGGAATGAAGATTCATCTCGTATATAGGTTTTTTGCTTGCCATAGCTCACCCGCAGAAGCGGGGGCTGTGCAATATAAAGGTGTCCATTTGTGATGAGTTCTTCCATCTCCCGGTAGAAAAAGGTGAGCAGTAAGGTGCGAATGTGGGAGCCATCCACGTCGGCGTCAGTCATTATGATTACCCGGTGGTAGCGCAGTTTGGACAGATCGAAATCATCCTTACCCACACCGGTCCCGAGTGCAGTGAACATTGTGCAGATTTCCTGGTTTTCTAACATCTTGTCGAAACGCGCTTTTTCCACATTGAGGATCTTACCGCGCAAGGGCAATATTGCCTGAAATTTCCGATCTCGTCCCTGTTTTGCCGATCCCCCGGCGGAATCCCCCTCCACTATAAATAACTCGCTCTGGGCTGGATCCCTTTCCTGACAGTCTGCCAACTTGCCTGGCAGGGAGTGCTCTCCCAGGACACCTTTCCGTCGAGTAAGATCTCTGGCTCGCCGGGCCGCCTCTCGCACCCTGGCAGCTTCCACCACCTTGGTGAGAACGGCACGGCCTATTTGCGGATTCTCCTCAAAAAAGGAGCTGAGATGCTCATAGATCAGCGTCTCCACCAAGCCTTTCACTTCACTGTTGCCCAGTTTTGTCTTGGTTTGGCCCTCGAACTGCGGGTTGGCCAATTTGACGCTGATGACAGCAGCCAAACCTTCACGAACGTCGTCACCTTCAAGCTTTTCCTTCAGGTTCTTGGGGGTGGCATCACCTGCAACATATTGATTTATTGTTCTGGTAAGGCCCGCCTTAAAGCCGCTGAGATGGCTGCCACCCTCCTTGGTGTTTATGTTGTTGGCAAAAGAGAATATTTTCTCGCTATAGGTGGCGTTATACTGGAGGGCGATCTCCACCACAATGCCATCTCTGGTGCCGGACAGGTGGATCACATCGGGATGGACAACATTTCTGTTTTCGTTGAGGTATTGCACAAATGAGATAATCCCACCTTCATAATAAAACTGCTGTCTTCGATTCTTGCGCTCATCCTCTATGGTTATTCGAACTCCCTTGTTGAGAAAAGCCAATTCACGCAAGCGATTCAGGAGGATTTCGAAACTAAAGTTAATGTCTTTGAAAATAAGCGGATCTGGTCTGAAAGTAACCCTCGTCCCTCTGCGCTTCGTGGTACCAATAGTTTGTAGGGGCGTTACGGTTTCGCCGCGCTCATAGCGCTGCTGATGCACTTTACCATCCTTGCGAATTTCCACTTCTAGAAACTCACTCAGCGCATTTACCACCGAGACGCCAACGCCGTGAAGTCCTCCAGATACCCGATAAGACTGATTGTCAAACTTGCCGCCGGCATGAAGTTTGGTCATCACTACTTCAACCGCAGGAACACCTTCTTTCTCGTGTTTATCTATAGGTATGCCCCTGCCGTTATCATCAACGGTGATGGTGTTGTCAGCCTGAATCTGAATATCTATCTGATCACAAAAGCCAGCAAGCGACTCATCGATACTATTATCGACCACTTCGTAGACAAGATGGTGGAGGCCTTCGGTGGAAAGATTGCCAATGTACATGGCTGGCCGTTTGCGGACCGCAGATAAACCCTCCAGTACCTTGATCTTGCTGGCGTCGTACTCTTTCACACCAATACCCGGCGCTTGATCTAGATTTTCCATAGGCTCCATCACGACTTTTTTGAAGTTATTTAAACGTCTTATTATACCAGCTTGCCACCCATAAACCCAGCATGGATATTTCCCCTCTTGCGGCAGTCTGCTGGAGTGGTGGAGTCTATGAAATCCCAAACTCCAAGCACCAAATTACAAACAAATCTCAAATTCCAATATCCAATGACCAAAACACAAAACAGGTTTGGAGTTTCGAATTTTGGTCATTGTGATTTGTTTGATATTTGTGATTTGTTATTTGGAATTTTTAATCACTGCTATCATCACAACCGCATCGGCATAACCACCGAAAAGAAGCCCTCGTCTTCTTCGCCAGCGATTATGCATGCGCTTGATTCATCGATCATCTTTGCCGATATGACCTTGCTCGTCATAACTGCCAGAATCTCCATAAAATAGCGTGGATTAAAGGCGATAGTCATCTCTTCGCCCTGGTAGGTTACAGGAATCTCCTCCCTGGCGTCGCCTATCTCTGGATTATTGGAAATGATTTCCATATGTTCTGGATTGATCTTACAGCGTATACCGCGGTACCGATCAGTTGAGATAATGGACATGCGTCGTAGCATTTCCATGAATCTCGGACGATCAACCTCCAGTACCCTCTCACAATTTTTCGGTACCACTGTGTCATAATCTGGGAAGTCGCCATCGATGAGTCTCATAATCAAGGTGGATTCACCTTGTCTGAAGATGGCAGTATTTTCTTGAAAGGCCACCTGCACCTGCTCGCTTTCTTCTAGAAGACGACTCAGTTCCATCATTCCCTTTCTGGGAATGATAATACCCTTGTCAAATGCGAATTTGGTCACCTCTGGAAGTGGCTTTTGGATGAAGGCGAGGCGATGCCCGTCGGTGGCCACCAATTTTAGGCAGATGGGATCCTCGGTCTCCACTTTTTCAAAATATATTCCAGAGAGATTGTATCGTGTCTCCTCCGTGGAAACAGCAAAGATCGTCTTGTCTATCATTTCCTTCAGTAGGGGCGCTTCCATCTCAACCCACTCTACATCCTCATATTTCATCACTTGAGGGAACTCATCCGCTGGAAGTCCCACGAGATTATACTCTGTAGTTCCACTGGAGATATTTACCCACTGGTTTTCTTTCTCAGTGATGCGGAGTTCAGGAAACGGAAGTTCTTTAACAATCTCATAGAATTTTCGTGCCTGGATAGTAACCGCTCCTTCTTTTGTGACCTCGGCTTCGTGGCTTCCGGTAAAACTGACCTCCAGATTGGTTGCGGTTAGATGCAGTTGTTGCTCTTTTGCTTCTAAAAGCACATTGGAAAGAACCGGCATTGAGCTGCGTTTCTCTGCAACAGACTGGGATTTCTGTAAACCTCTGAGAAGATCATCTCGTTGAATGGTGAGTTCCATTACTCCTCCTTATTACAGGCTTTGATTATTTATATTAAAGTATTGGTAAAGATAATTTTAAACATAAGGCCTGTATATTTGTAAATAACAAGACTAGTCTTTTGATTTTCCTATTACTTCTTCCTTATAATCTTCCAATAGTTTCTTTTCAATCTCAACGATTCGTTCAGCAAATACTCTATTTCTTCTTATCTCAGCACGTACCTTGCGACAGGCATAAATAACTGTGGAATGATCCCGACCGCCAAAGGAGTCCCCAATGGCAGCGTAGGTTGACCCAGTCAGCTTTCTGCTAAGGTACATCCCGGCTTGGCGAGCAACTACCAGGGGACGGGCTTTGGTTGCTCCTGGGAGCGCTTCCAAGGAGACACCATACGCAGCACACACTTCCTTTTGGATGGCTTGCATGGAAAGTCTTTCCGGTCTAGGAGTGGCGTTTCCATGGATGGCAAAGGATCTCTCTTTCAGGCTCGGAAGACTGCCCTCCTTTTCAACAATCTCTTGCAACTTTTCTACAAAGTCCTTGATCTCGTGAAAATTAAGCGGCCCATGTTCTGCAAGATACCGGCAGATCTCTTTAGATGACGGCATCTTACTGGCGCCGAGGAAGGTTTCGATTACTTGGTAGCAACCGTCAATATCCGGCTCTTGAATGCGTGCTATCAATCCCCAGCCTAACCGAGAGCGAAGGCCCAGGGAGAGATCGGGGACCTGGTGAGGAAGGCGAGTGGCAGTAAACACCATTCTTGTCCCCACGTCGTAACACCAATTAAATATTTCTCTGAAATGTTGCTGGAAATTTCCCTCAGGAGGCACTTGATGGACATCATCCACCAACAGAACCTTGAGATCGCCCAGGGTCTGCCAGAGTGCTTCGTATGGGGAAGGCGGTATGGAGGGACCGAAGACAAGGAGATTTCGACAACTGAGATAGGCGACACTGCCATCATTGTTGGCCTGCCAATCATTGCCGATAGCGTGGAGAAGATGAGTCTTGCCTAGTCCCGGAGGCCCTTCAATAAACAGAGGATTGAAGGCGGCATTGGCGTCCTGACAGACATCCTTGGCTGCAGCAAAGGCAAAGCGGTTAAAGGGAGCTAATACGTAGTTCTCAAAGGTCTGCGAGGTCTGGAAGGTTGTCGCAAGTGGTACATTGCCTATGAATGGGCGCTGGGTTTTGGAGGACTTACCCTGACCATCAGGCTTTTGCAGGAGAAGCCGGACACCGCTATCTATCATGCGACAGGATGATTGCATGAGTGCAAGGTAATGTTCCTCAATCCAGTAATAATGGAATCGGCTGGGGGCCTGTAAGACAAGGTGGCCGCTTTGCAGGGTAGTAACCTTAAGAGGCTCTATCCATTGCTGGAACTGCTCAGCGGTCAGAGTCTGTTTCAAAACCCTGCGTGCCTCGGGCCACAGGGAGTCCATGGGCAAACCTCGCTTCCAAGCCGGCCTCGCCTGCTGTGGCGAAAGCTGCCGAGGGAGATATCCATACTAACGGGATTGGTGTCGTGACCTATATCCTTATAAACTCATTGATTTCTCTATAGGAATCTGTTTGGTACTATAGAGAAAAACAGTTCAAAATTCAACGGATTTTTTACCTTAGAGAATCGCCTCTTCCGAGGCGGACTTCATTTTTGTCTTGACAAAAAGATGAAGCTGAAATAAACCTTCTGATAAACAATGTGAAAAAATGTTTTTTCTCGAGGTGGCTTAGCCACTAATCCCCCAAAAGCGTTATTTGGTCTCCGTTCGCACCATTTTACGCTTATCAAAGATATCCTGGCGTCTTGAAACCTAGCTATGTGAGTTTTTTGCCGAAGCGCTGAACAGAGACATAGTTTAGGAAGCTATTAGTATGTGCGGGCGATAGTTATTTTTTTGCCTTCTAACTTACCATTCCCGACAAGTTCCAGGTAGTGGAAAATGTTGCACTTCCGGGGCCTGGATCCAGATAAATATTATTATTCCAGTCTTTGATGGACAAAAGGTCCGAGACTTAGAAAATAGACACATTCTGAAAAAAATATGCTCCAAAGGAGGTGATGACGGCAGCGATCATATGACCACACCATAACACCTGTAAGAACATTCATATCAACCAAGGAGGTAAGGAGGTTTCAATGGCTTATGATGCAGTAAAGATGGCAGACTGGCAGATTTCGGAAGCGGCTGAGGAGAATATGCCTACTCCTGAAGAATGGCGGGATAAACTGGGTCTTGAAGCAGATGAAATTATCCCCCAGGGAAGACTGTGCAGACTGGATTTCATGAAGATTATCGATCGGCTGAAAGACAAACCGGATGGCAAGTACATTGAGGTTACCGCCATCACCCCCACCCCATTAGGTGAAGGCAAAAGCACCACTTCCTGCGGTCTCATGGAAGGTATGGGCAAACGCGGGGTAAATGTTGGTGGCGTTCTGCGGCAACCTTCCGGTGGTCCGACCATGAACATCAAGGGAACCGCGGCCGGCGGCGGCAACTCTTTGCTGATCCCCATGACCGAATTCTCCATGGGTCTCACCGGTGACATCAACGACATCATGAACGCTCACAACCTGGCCATGGTCGCCCTGACCTCCAGAATGCAGCATGAGCGGAACTACAACGATGAACAGCTTGCGCGCCTGACCCGTATGCCCAGGCTGGACGTCGACCCCACCCGGGTGGAGATGGGCTGGATCATGGACTACTGCGCCCAGTCTCTGCGAAATATCATCATAGGTTTGGGCGGCAGGTATGACGGCTTCACCATGCAGTCCAAGTTCGGCATCGCGGTAAGCTCCGAGCTCATGGCGATTCTTTCCATTGTCTATGATCTGAAAGACCTGCGTGAAAAACTGAATAACATCACCGTGGCCTTTGACAAAACCGGCAAACCGGTCACCACCGGCGATCTGGAAGTGGGTAATGCCATGACCGCCTGGATGCGCAACACCATCAACCCGACCCTGATGTGCACCGCGGAATATCAGCCTTGTATGGTGCATGCTGGACCGTTTGCCAACATCGCCGTGGGTCAGTCTTCAATTATCGGCGACCGGGTCGGCCTGAAGATTTTTGACTACAATGTGACCGAGTCCGGTTTCGGCGCTGACATCGGCTTTGAAAAATTCTGGAACGTTAAATGCCGCTACAGCGGGCTGAAACCCCACGTCTCCGTGCTGACCAGTACCATCCGCGCCCTGAAGATGCACGGTGGCGGACCCAAGGTCGTTGCTGGCCTGCCGCTACCTGAAGAGTACACGAAAGAAGGTCTGGGCGTACTGGAAAAGGGTGTGGCCAATATGGTACACCACATCAACACCATCCGGCAGTCCGGCATTAACCCGGTGGTCTGCATAAACCGCTTCCACACCGATACCGATGCTGAGGTGGCCATGGTGCGCAAGGCAGCCGAGGAAGCCGGGGCCCGCTGTGCAGAGTCCACTCACTGGGCCGATGGCGGTGACGGTGCCCTGGAGTTCGCTGATGCGGTCATCGAGGCCTGCGAGTCAGAGCCCGAGTTCAAGTTCCTCTACCCGTTAGAGACAAAGCTGCGTGATCGGGTTGAACTCATCGCCAAGAACGTCTATGGAGCCGATGGCGTGGCCTGGACCCCGGCGGCTGAAGCCAAGGCCAAAATGCTCGAGGGCGACCCCCAGTACGATGACTACACCACCATGATGGTGAAGACCCATCTCTCTCTCACCCATGATCCGGCGGTGAAGGGTGTACCCAAGGGGTGGACTCTCCCCGTTCAGGATGTGCTCATCTTCTCTGGCGCCAAGTTCCTCTGCCCCTGCTGCGGTACCATCAGCCTGATGCCGGGAACCAGTTCGGATCCAGCCTACCGCAGGGTGGATGTGGACGTTGATACCGGCAAGGTGACGGGACTGTTCTAGAGGAAATCACTTGAGGAGGCGGTCTTTTAGGGAAGACCGGTCCTGAAGGTGGAAAAACACAGGCCGAGAACTAGAGAATAAGTCCAGTTCAAGGCTGTATGGAAATTGGCAGGCAGGGCTCCATCGCCCTGCCTTGCCTGTTTTAAGGAGGAGTTATGGCTGCAAAACTGCTAAAAGGCGCAGAGGTCGCCAAAGAGATCCGCGCCGCACTCAAAGAAGAAGTAGATGAACTAAAGGCGAAACACAACATTATCCCTGGTCTGGTAACCATCCTGGTAGGTGAAGATCCCGCTTCTGAGAGTTACGTCCGTGCCAAGCAGAAAACCGCCCATGAACTCGGTTTTCACTCCATCCAGGATAATCAACCCGCCGACCTGGATGAGGAGGCGTTGCTGGCTCTCATCGACAAGTACAACAAGGATCCGGAAATTCACGGCATCCTGGTGCAGCTTCCTCTGCCCAAACACATCGACGATCAGAAGGTCCTGCTCTCCATCGATCCGGACAAGGACGTGGATGGTTTCCACCCCACCAACGTGGGAAAATTGTTGATTGGCAACCCCTACTACAGCCCCTGCACTCCTTTCGGGATACAAGAGCTGCTGGCTCGCTCCGGAGCTCCGGTTGAAGGCGCGGAGGTGGTGGTGGTTGGTCGTTCCAACATCGTGGGCAAGCCCATTGCCGCCATGCTCATGCAAAAGGGACCCGCTGCCAATGCCACCGTTACCGTGGTGCACACCCGCACCAAGGACGTGGCTTTCCACACCAAGCGCGCCGACATCCTCGTTGTCGCCGCTGGCGTGCCCGAATACATCAAGGGCGACATGATCAAGCCGGGTGCGGTGATTATCGATGTGGGCGTCAACGAGGTGGGCCGGACTGAGGAAGGCAAACGCATTCTCAAAGGTGATGTGGCCTTTGACGAGGCGCTTGAGGTGGCTTCGGCCATTACGCCTGTCCCGGGCGGCGTAGGCCCCATGACCATCACCATGCTGATGAAAAACACCGTGCACGCCTGCAAAGTACATAACAAAATCGAATAGTGTATGGTGTAAGCAGCTTCAATAATCCAATAGACTACACTACCCCCTGCTTCCCTCCCCTTTGCGGGGGAGGGACTACGGTGGGACAGGGCCCCAAAGCGCTCGCTTCAGGTGGTAGTGGCGGCATAGTGTGGGAGTGGTTTCCAGCCGCGGCTGACGGCTGGAAGGGTATGCAGGAGGTCTGCTTACCGCTTGACAGAGCAGTCGATTTTATCTATATATAATTGGCCATTTCACGCCGAGAGCGCAAGACAAGTCCTTGCATTCCAACATAAATGTATTGCCATGCCGTTGTAAGGGAGCCAGTAGTCAAAGCCCTTGCCATAAGGTCTTTTCGCTCATCGCGTAACTCAATTTGATTCAATTGGTCGTATGGAGCAAGCACCATTGCTTTGCGGACCAGGTTGTTGCTGATCGTGTAACAGACTTGCCCTTTTGATTTCCAGGTTACTTTGACTATGTACTTTTCCTCACGCGTGTTGTGAGTTATAATAGAGACCCTTTCCAATAACGCCCCGGAGTAGTTTGGATAACATCTTGATAATCATACCCAAGAACCTTCAGCCAAAATTTAGCCTTTACAGGAGTGTTGCAGATGTGTGCTGAAAAAGCCCGTTCAGGAAACGGTGTGGTAGGCTCAGTATTGGTGGCGGGCGGTGGCATCGCCGGAATTCAGGCAGCTTTGGACTTGGCAAATTCCGGCTATTACGTCCACCTGGTGGAAAAGTCGCCAGCCATCGGTGGGATCATGGCGCAGCTAGACAAGACCTTTCCCACCAATGACTGCTCCATGTGTATCATCTCGCCCAAGCTGGTGGAATGTGGGCAGCATCCCAATATCAACCTGCTTACCTGTGCCGAACTGGGAAGTGTTGCTGGTGAAGAAGGCAATTTGCAGGCCACAGTGTGGCAGGAGCCACGGTTCATCAACTTGGATAAATGCACTGGCTGTGGAGATTGTGCCGAGGTTTGTCCGGTGACAATGTCCAGTGAGTTCGACGAGGGTATTGGGCCCAGAAAGGCCACCTACAAGCCTTACGCCCAGGCCATTCCCGGCGGCTATGTGATCGACAAGCGTGATCGCTCTCCCTGCACCAATGCCTGTCCCAACCATGTAAACGCTCATGGTTATGTGGCTTTGATTGCTCAGGGCAAGTACCAGGAGGCCATGGAGGTCATTCTCAGGACCCTGCCCTTTCCCGGAGTTATCGGTCGCATCTGTCCGCATCCCTGTGAGACCGCCTGCAGGCGGGCTGAGGTGGACGCACCTATTTCCATCTGTGCCCTGAAGCGTTTTGTGGCTGATCAGGTGGATATTGACGATATCCCGGTGCCTGAGATTGAGAAGCGAGATGAGAAAGTGGCCATCATTGGCTCCGGTCCTGCGGGACTCACCGCCGCTCATTTTCTTGCTCTGGAAGGGTATGAGAGCACTGTCTTTGAGTCTCAGTCAGTTGCAGGGGGCATGCTGCGGGTGGGTATTCCGGACTACCGGCTGCCGCCTGAGGTTCTGGACAAAGAGATTGGGGCCATCACCCGGCTTGGGGTTGAGATAAAGTTCAATACTGCTTTGGGTCGGGATGTGAGCATTGATGGACTTTTCAAAGAGGGCTACAAAGCGATCTATCTTGCCATCGGCGCCCACAAGGACCTGCAGCTAAACATTCCTGGTGAGGATGCGGAGGGCGTCCTTTCCAGTGTTGATTTTCTTCACCGAGTCAATCTGGGCGAACTCACCACGCTTGAAGGCAGGGCGGTGATTGTCGGTGGCGGTAATGTGGCCATTGATACGGCCCGCTCTGCTCTGCGTCTGGGGGCGGAGAAGGTCACGATCATCTATCGCCGCACCCGAGCTGAGATGCCCGCTTACGAATACGAAGTAGAGGATGCCTTGGCTGAGGGTATAGATATCCAGTATCTTACCGCCCCCCAGCAGATTCTTACCAAAGACAATGAAGTGATTGGCGTCCAGTGTATCAAAATGGAGTTGGGAGAGCCTGACTCTTCTGGCAGGCGACGGCCGGTGCCGGTACCGGGGAGCGAGTTTATTGTAGAGGCCGAGTGGATGCTTCCGGCCATTGGCCAGACGCCGGAGTCAGCCTTTTTGGCTGACACCTCAGGGTTGGAAATAAGCCGCTGGGGGACCATCGAGGCTGACCCTGTGACCTTCGCCACCAAGGCAGAGGGTGTATTTGCCGGTGGTGATGCCCATACCGGCCCTTGGGTGGCCATTGGGGCAGTGGCTCACGGCAGAGAAGCTGCCATTTCCATCTCTCGTTATTTGCGGGGTGAGGATATGGGGGCCGGCAGAGAGCCGGTGGAGTTTCCGCAGGAGAATTTCGTTCCCATTCCTGAAGACATCGAGGCAATCCCCAGGGCCAAACAGGCCCACATTGGTATGGCAGAAAGAACTGGCGGTTTTGCTGAGGTGGAGCTGGGGTTTAGCGAAGAGCAGGCCAGGGCCGAGGCGGCAAAATGCCTCAACTGCATGTCCTGCTGTGAGTGTCTTGCCTGCGTGACCGCCTGCCAGGCCGAAGCTGTAGAGCACAGCATGCAGGGGCAAGAGGTCACTTTGGACGTGGGTTCAGTGATTCTTGCACCTGGGGCTGAAACCTTCGATCCTTCGTTGATAGATACCTATCTCTACGGCAAACATCCGAATGTGGTTACCAGTATAGAATTCGAGCGCATTCTGAGTGCCTCAGGTCCCTTTCAGGGCCATATGATCCGGCCCTCCGACCACAAGGAACCCCAGAAGATAGCCTGGCTCCAGTGTGTTGGCTCCAGGAATGTACAGCACTGCGACAACGGTTACTGCTCCGCAGTCTGTTGCATGTATGCCATTAAGGAGGCAATCGTTGCCAATGAACACTCCGATGAGCCATTGGATACGGCGATTTTCTTCATGGATATGCGCACCTACGGCAAGGATTTTGAAAAATATTACAATCGGGCCAAGGATGATTACTCTGTACGTTTTGTCCGCTCTCGCATCCACTCGATTGATCCCGCTGAAAACGACAACCTGGAACTGCAGTATGCAGATGAGAGCGGTGAGATCAAAACAGAAGAATTCGATATGATTGTGCTGTCGGTGGGCTTGCAGCCATCCAAAGATGCTGTGGCGTTGGCGCAACGGTTGGATATTGAGTTGAACCATTACAACTTTGCCGAAACCACAAGTTTTGAGCCAGTGAAGACTTCCAGGGCTGGCATCTATGTGTGCGGTGCTTTTCGGGATTGCAAGGACATCCCCATCTCGGTTATGGAGGCCAGTGCAGCAGCGGCTGCGGCTGCCACGCCGCTGGTGGAAGCACGCCACACCATGACAACCATTAAAGAGCTTCCCGCCGAACGCTCGGTGGCAGGCGAGGATCCCCGCGTGGGTGTTTTTGTCTGTAACTGTGGCATCAACATCGGCGGGGTGGCGGATGTGCCTGCAGTGGCCGAATATGCCAAGACACTGCCCAAGGTAGTGTTTGTGACCGACAACCTTTTCACCTGCTCCCAGGACACCCAGGAGAGAATCCGAGAGGCCATAGAAGAGAACAATCTCAACCGGGTGGTGGTGGCTGCTTGCTCGCCGCGCACCCACGAGCCCCTCTTCCAGGAGACCATCCGTGAAGTGGGACTGAATCCGTATCTTTTTGAAATGGCAAACATTCGTGACCAGAACACCTGGGTGCATCAGCAAGACAAGGAAGCTGCCACAGCAAAGGCCAAGGATCTGGTGCGCATGGCAGTGGCCAGGGCATTGTTGCTCGACCCGCTGCAGCCGGTAACCCTAGGTCTCAACAAATCCGCTCTGGTGGTGGGAGGTGGCGTGGCAGGCATGGTGGCCTCGCTGACCCTGGCAGACCAGGGATTTCCTGTGCAGTTGGTGGAGATGAGCGACCAACTGGGAGGCAATGCTCGGAAATTGCGGGAGACCTGGAAGGGTGAGGACATCGGTGAGTTCGTAGAGCAATTGACGAACCGGGTCCAGGAACACAAGGACATTACCGTTAACTTTAACACCAGAGTCAGCGGCAATGCCGGGTTTGTGGGTAATTTCGAAACCACTTTGGAAAATGTGGACGACCCCGGGCAGAAGAACACGGTACAACACGGTGTCACCATAGTGGCCACCGGCGGGAAACCGTTTCAGCCGACGGAATACCTTTACGGAGAGGACGACCGGGTGTTCACCCACTTGGACTTTGATGAGCGCTTGAAAGAAAATGGTGACGTCCTCAAGAATGCCAATAGGGCTGTGTTCATACAATGTGTGGGCTCGAGGGAGCCGGATCGCCCCTACTGCAGTAAAGTCTGCTGTACCCATTCAATGGAGAGCGCCCTCAGGCTCAAAGAGCGCAAGCCAGAGATGGATGTCTACGTACTCTATCGGGACGTTCGCACCTACGGCTTCCGGGAGGATCTTTACAAAGAAGCCCGTGAGAAAGGGGTGTTCTTTATCCGTTACTCCCTGGAGCAAAAACCCCAGGTCAGTAACGGCGATGGTCCGCTGCAGATCCAGGTCCATGATCCTATCCTGGACCGGGATGTGATCATTCCCACTGATCTTCTGATTCTGGCCGCCGCCATCCTTCCCAACGAGGGAAAAGAGGTGGCCGCAAGCTTCAAGATTTCGCAAAACGCCGAAGGTTTTTTCCTGGAGGCGCATGCGAAATTGCGGCCGGTGGATTTGGGTAGTGACGGCCTCTTTCTCTGCGGTTTGGCCCATTACCCCAAACCCATTGATGAGTCCATTGCCCAGGCGCAGGCGGCAGCAGCGAGGGCCGCCACTGTACTGGCCAAGGATGTGATTACTCTGGAAGCGGTGAAGGCGGTGGTGGAACCGGATCTGTGCGCTGTCTGCCTAACTTGTGTGCGCACCTGTCCATACGATGTTCCCTATATCGGTGAGGAAGGAACTGCGGTCATTGACCCGGCTGGATGCCGCGGTTGCGGTGCCTGCGTGGCGGAATGTCCGGGCAAGGCTATCTCCTTGCAGCATTTCACCGACAACCAGTTGATTGCCAAGTGCGATGCCTTGTTGTTGAGCTAGATTATCTTAATTACCTCATTCACCGCCCCCTGTGTGGAGGGTCGAAAATATAATGCAGACTTCACTGGTAGCGGGGATTGAACTGGGGAGCAGAAAGTGATTGGGAGAAGGAAATGAAAGATTTTGAGCCGCAGATTTTGGCATTCTGCTGTATGTACTGAGCTTACTCGGCTGCGGACCTGGCAGGTTCCATGCGATTGAACTACCCGAGTAACATCAAGATCATCAATGTGCCCTGCACCGGCAGGGTGGATATCCTTCACCTGCTCAAAGCCGTAGAGGATGGCGCCGATGGTGTCTACGTGGCCGGCTGCCTGGAAGGAGACTGCCACTATGTCAGCGGCAATCTGAAGGCGAAGAAGCGGGTGACCTATGTGAAGAAGGTGCTCGAGGATATCGGGCTTGAACCAGAGCGGGTGGAGATGTATAACCTGAGCGCTGCCCAGGGCACCCGATTTGCTGAAATTGCCCGGGAGTTTACCGAACGCATTCGGGAATTGGGCCCCAGTCCGATTGGCTCAGGAGCCAAGGCCGCCTGAGTGCACCTTGGTTGCAGCAACAGTGCATCATTTGTGAGGCGTTGAGGTTTTTCAGGATATAGCTTAATTCACGTTGAG
>Ga0209013_10002287_pt1 | contig 17384 bp, 16 predicted proteins | sample Cruoilmetagenom2_FD_187291 | JGI IMG/M metagenome (GOLD analysis project Ga0209013, IMG submission 187291) | Oil polluted marine microbial communities from Coal Oil Point, Santa Barbara, California, USA - Sample 2 (SPAdes) (version 2) | ecosystem: Environmental > Aquatic > Marine > Oil seeps ...
GCACTGCGCCCCAAAACAAAGTTCCTTTCCATTATCGGTTCCTATGGATGGGGGGAGAAGACCGTAGAAACATTAGCGGGAATGATCCCCAATCTCAAGGTAGAAGTCATAGAACCCGTCCTTTGCAAGGGGGTGCCATCCGAGGTTGATTTTAAGGCATTGGATGACCTGGCTGCCTCTATCGTGGAAACACATAAAGAACACAATTTTACATAACTAGTGTCCATCCAGAAACAACCACTTTCTGGATGGAGCTTTAAGCGGTCAGCAATCAGCCAACGTCTTGTTTGTAATGCTTTTTGCTGAAAGCTGATGGCTGATGGCTGATAGCACGAATCCAAAAACGTTAGTTTCTGGATGAGCACTAACTAATGTTTTGCAGGTGGCCTTGTTTGCCAAAGGGCACTGCATTTTGCAGGCTCTTTTGATCCGAAAATAAAAAGGTAAAAAAAGTGACTGTCTTGACTTAAGTCAATGCAATGTTCCTGTTTATGAGATAAAATAGGGCTGAAAATTTGGTAAAGGCCTTTTTTACAAAACGATTAACACTAAATAGAGGAGGAAAATCATGTTTTGTTTTCAATGTCAGGAGACAGCCAAAAATACCGGCTGTACGGTTAAAGGAATGTGTGGAAAACCGGAGGACCTCGCCAACCTTCACGACCTGTTGATTTACGTGTTGAGGGGTATCTCCATTTATGGTGAGAAGGCAAAAGAGATAGGAATAGTTGATAAAAGTGCCGGCCTGTTTATTGCTCAGGGCCTTTTTTCAACCATTACAAACGTAAACTGGAAAACCGAATGGTTTGTCGATGAAATAAAGGAAGGACTAAAAATCCGTGAAGACCTCAAAACCCGATTTTTGGCTGCGTACAAGGAAAAAAAAGGTGATAAGTTCTCAGAGGAACTGCACGATTCGGCCACGTGGTATTCGGATGATGAAGGAGAATTTCATGAAAAGGCAAAATCCGTGGGCGTTCTTGCGACGGAAAATGAGGATGTTCGATCTTTAAGGGAATTGCTCATTATCGGATTAAAAGGAGTTGCCGCCTATGCCGACCACGCGGCTATTCTGGGCCATGATGACGACGTCATTTATGCATTTATCATGGAGGCGCTGGCATCCACTACAAAGAATTTGTCCGTGGATGAGATGGTGGCAATGGTGATGAAATGCGGAGAAATTGCTGTTAATACAATGGCCCTGCTCGATAAAGCAAATACCTCGGCCTATGGCAACCCCGAGATCACGGAAGTCAATATCGGAGTTGGCAGCAATCCCGGAATACTGATCAGCGGTCATGATCTCAAGGACATGGAGGAACTCCTGAAGCAGACTGAGGGTACGGGTGTGGATGTCTATACGCACGGCGAAATGCTCCCTGCCAATTATTATCCGGAGTTTAAAAAGTACGATCATTTTGCGGGGAACTATGGTGGTTCCTGGGCGTTTCAGAACAAGGAATTTGAATCCTTTAACGGCCCAATCATATTAACTACCAATTGCCTTGTTCCTCTTAAGAAGGACAATACATATCTGGACAGGCTTTTTACCACCGGAGTGGTCGGATATCCTGGTGCAAGGCATATCCCGGACAGGCCTGAAGGTGGAGCAAAAGACTTTTCCGGGGTCATTGAACGGGCAAAGAATTGTGACTCGCCCATTGAGATTGAGACCGGCAAAATAGTCGGTGGGTTTGCGCACAACCAGGTCCTTGCATTAGCGGACAAGGTCGTTGATGCGGTAAAATCCGGTGCCATCAAACGCTTTATCGTGATGGCGGGCTGCGATGGCAGGCAAAAATCTCGCGGTTACTATACTGAAGTTGCCGATCAACTCCCAAAGGACACAATTATTTTGACCGCCGGATGTGCCAAGTATCGCTACAACAAGCTCGATCTTGGTGATATCGGCGGTATCCCAAGGGTGCTTGACGCGGGCCAGTGCAATGATTCTTATTCACTTGCAGTTATAGCATTGAAGTTGAAAGAGGTATTTGAGCTCGACGATATTAATGGTCTTCCCATTTCCTATGACATATCCTGGTATGAGCAAAAGGCGGTTGCCGTTCTTCTGGCCCTGCTGTTTCTTGGGGTTAAGGGAATCCGCCTGGGACCAACGCTTCCGGCGTTTGTATCCCCAAATGTTCTTAAGGTGCTTGTTGACAAATTTGACATCAAGCCAATCGGTGCGGTAAAAGAAGACATTGATGCCATGATGGCCGGGAAGTAATTTTATATTTTGACAGGATATACGGGATGATCAGGATATTTAAATCATGTAAATCCCGTTAATTCTGTCAAAAGACTCTCCAATCTTTAATCACAAAGGGGTGTTACAATGAAATGCCCGGGACAAGACAGTCAATTCTGGAAGCCGGGGGCTATTTTTGAAGTTAAGTGCCCAAAATGCGGGCATTCGGTCGAGTTTTTCAAGGACGATCCAACCCGCAAATGTCCCAAATGCGGACACCGCTTCCTCAATCCCAACCTGGATTTTGGGTGTGCCTCTTACTGTCCATATGCCGAGCAGTGCATAGGGACACTTCCGCCCGAACTACTTGCCCAGAAAGAGGACCTCTTAAAAGACAGGGCTGCCATGGAGATGAAGCGCTATTTCAAACAGGATTTCAAGAGGGTGGGGCATGCAATCCGGGTAGCCAGATATGCCGAGCAGATCGGGAGGGAGGAAGGCGGCAACCTGGCGGTTATCCTATGCGCTGCATATCTGCATGACATCGGGATAAAGGAGGCCGAGCGAAAACATAACAGCACTTCCGCTAAGTACCAGGAGGAAGAGGGACCTCCTATAGCAAGGGAGATATTGAACAAGCTCGGAGCCAGGAAGGAGTTGATCGATGAAGTTTGCGATATTGTCGGTCATCACCATCATCCCAGGGCTGAAGAAACTATCAATTTTAAGGGTCTATATGATGCAGACCTGATTGCGAACCTAGAAGAAAAACACAAAAAAAGCTCAATGGATTCTGAGAAATTGAAAGGTATTATCGGGAAATCATTTTTGACCGAAAGTGGCAGTAAATTGGCAAGGAAGGTATTTCAGTCTTAGGATTGATATGATAACCAAAGATATCAATGAAAAAATATATCCCATTGAACGGAATAATATTGTAGGACAGGCGTTTCGCCTGTCCTACAATATTGTCAATCCTAATGTTTTCTGGCCGAAATGCTTCTCCCATGGCAATACGGCTATACAATATAGATAGTGCACAAAAGAAAAATCCAAGTTTTCGTTCGGATACTAGATAGGATAATACCATGAAAGTAATGCGAAAAATAATAGAAATTGATGAAGAACTCTGCGACGGGTGCGGCCAGTGTGTGCCTGGCTGCGCCGAAGGGGCCATAGAGATAATAAACGCCAAAGCCCGGCTCGTGTCCGAAAGTTACTGTGATGGTTTAGGGGCCTGTTTGGGTGAGTGCCCAAACGGGGCTATTAGGATAGAGGAACGGGAAGCAGATGACTTTGACGGGGAGGCAGTAGAGGCATACCTGAATGAGAAGGCTGAAAAACCGGTTGACGTTCCACTTGCCTGCGGCTGTCCTTCCACCCAGGTACAGACCTTTATTCCCGCAGCTTCCGGCAAAGAGACAGTTGCTGATAATTCACGGCCCGGAACGGAATCAACCCTTTCGCACTGGCCGGTCCAGATAAACCTGGTGCCTTCGACCGCCCCCTTTCTAAAAGGATCGGATCTCTTGGTTGCGGCAGACTGTACAGTTGTTGCCTACCCCAATTTTCACCAGGATTTTCTCAAGGGCAAGGTAGTCATGATCGGGTGCCCGAAATTTGATGATATTGAAGAATACATAATCAAGTTTACGGAAATATTCAAGACTGCCGGCATCAAGAGTATAACTGTCCTTATTATGGAGGTGCCCTGCTGCTCGGGTCTCCCAATGATCATCAAAAGGGCAATGGATTCTGCAGGGAAAGATGTCCCTATGGAAGAGATAGTTATCAGTACTAAGGGGGAGAAAGGCAAGGAACTTTAAAAGTTTTCGTGCAAGGCGCGAGGCAGTTTTGATATCGTTAGTCTGTATACGTTTTTCGCTGCCAGTCAGCAAAATCACCATCTCCTTCCCGCTCAGCATCCCGCTCTGAAGATCGGCACTATGATCCGCTTATTTCTGTAACTACAGACCTCGTAAATAATGACAGATTGCGAGGAAAATTTTGGACAAAAAGAGCGATTTCTAATCAAAGAATTTGGTTCAAAGATTCAGAGGTTGCTCCCCTCATTTAATTACCCCTATGGAATAATGGTATAGGAAAAAAACGGGAAGCAATTAACCCTGAACGCTGAACCTCCTAACCCAGACCGACCAGATGTCCGATTTTTGTGTAATCCCGCAGTATATAAAGATCTACGGTCATTTTTATCTGATGAATTACGAGGTCTGAACTAAAGGGTTGACACGCATATTCAATATTACAGATAAACAATATTATATGGGTTGACATATCAATAATGGCTATGGTATAAAAAAACGTTTTTGTTTTTATGGCAGTATTTTTCAGTAAAATGAGATTTGTGAAAAGCATTTAGTTTTGCTCGGCCTTGTATTTAACGGGGCTTAAAATATAACCCTTACACAAAGATTGGGCAGATAAGCGCAGACTTCGAAAGGGGAAGTTTTGCAAAAATTTAGAAAAATAAATATCGATATAATAAGGGTATAAATTGGCTTTCAAAAAGATCACAGTATTCCTGGTACCGGATGGCACAAATAGGGTAAAGCAATTCAAATTCCCAAGATTTTTGCTTCCCTTTTTAAGCCTGCTTTTTATTTCATGTAGTGCCTTCTTTGTTTGGACCGCCCGAGATTATCTGGACATCAAGGCTCAAACACCACGGCTGGCTCAGTTGGAAAAAGACAGTGCACAGAAGAAGGTCCAGATTACGCACCTTTCCCAGCGTATTGCTAAGATCAGTCAAAAAATGGCGAAATTGAACGAATTTGATCACAAGTTAAAAGTCATGGTCAATCTCGAAAAAAATGGGGTTAAGGAGCAGTTTTGGGGTATTGGGGGATCAGACCCGTCTCTCTTTGATGCGAAATACACAATGGCAAAGGGCCATAGAGAATCGGTGCGAGAAATGCATCGTTCATTAGACGATCTTGACGATGAAATCGCCCTCGGAATACAGCATAAGGCCGAACTTTACAAATTCCTTGAAAACCAAAAAATTTTACTTGCGTCAACGCCATCCATCTGGCCGGCAAAGGGATGGTTGAGTTCCCGTTTTGGATATCGAATCTCTCCCTTTACAGGTATTAAAGAATTTCATAAAGGAATTGATATAGCTACGAGAATGGGGGCACCTATCATTGCCCCTGCAGATGGTATTGTATCGTACAGCGGTCGGGATCGCGGATATGGAAAAGTACTTATAATCAATCATGGCCATGGCCTGATGACAAAGTATGCTCACCTGAAAAAGGCCTTCGTTAAAAAAGGCAAAAATATTAATAGGGGTGATAAAATTGCCTTGGTAGGTAATACAGGCCGGTCTACAGGGCCCCACCTGCACTATGAGGTCCGTGTAAACAAGATACCTGTAAATCCCCTTCATTATATCCTCAATTAGGTTTCATTAACTAGTGTCCATCCATAAACGGCTATTTCGGGGTCTCGCAGCCTCGCTTACCTCAGCAAACTCTGTGTCAGATTCGGATTTTAATCCTCTAAATACTTCAATGGTATAAGCTCAATAAATAGGGGCATTACGCCGGATCTAATCTATTGGTGCAAATCTATGTTAGGAAAAGTCATAAAAGGTATTTTTGGCAGCAAGAATGAACGGGAACTGAAGAAAATGCAGCCAATTGTTGTCAAAATTAACGGGCTGGAGCCGGATTTTCAGGCCCTTTCAGATGCACAACTTCAGGCAAAAACCGCCGAGTTTAGAGAAAGAATATCAAAGGAGGAACTACTTGACGAACTTCTCCCTGAGACATTTGCCGCTGTCAGAGAGGCGTCTGTCAGGACATTGGGCATGAGGCACTTTGACGTTCAGTTAATTGGCGGCATTGTCCTACACCGGGGGAAGATTGCCGAAATGAAGACCGGTGAAGGAAAGACCCTGGCCGCTACGCTTCCCCTTTATTTGAATGCCCTTGCCGGCAAAGGCGCTCACCTGGTCACTGTTAATGACTACCTTGCACAAAGGGATGCCGAATGGATGGGAGAAATTTACAAATTTATGGGCCTATCCGTTGGAGTGATTGTTCATGGGATGGATGATTCACAGCGTAAAGAGGCCTACGGTTGCGATATCACTTATGGAACAAACAACGAGTTTGGTTTCGACTATCTTCGAGACAACATGAAGTTTGATTTTGCAGACTTTGTCCAGAGGGGTTTCTACTATGCCATTGTCGACGAGGTTGACAGCATCCTGATTGATGAGGCAAGGACGCCTTTGATTATAAGCGGACCGGTGGAACATAGTGAACAGAAAATCTATATGGAGGTAAAATCACTTGTAATTAATTTGAGGAAAAAACAGGGTTCCGAAATGCGATTACTCCTTAAGGATATACGTCAGAGACTTAGTAACGATGACTTTGGGGACAGGACTATCGAAATGCTGCTCCAGATCAAAAGGGGTGATCCCAAGAATCCTGTTTTTCTGGATATCCTGTCCCAGAACCAGGCGCTGAAAAAGCAGATTGACAGGATGGAAAGCATGCTCAGATCACAAAAACTCCTCCCTGAGTTGGACCAATTTCTTTACTGCGTTATTGACGAGCGCGGTAATTCAGTGGAATTAACAGAAAAAGGTATACAGCTCGTCTCCGGTAGCGGGCTGGGAGATTTTGTACTCCCTGACCTGGAGGATGAAAGCCACTCAATTAGAGAAAATGATCAACTAAATGGAGAAGAAAAAGATGAACGTCTTAAGGAACTCGAAGATAAATACATGAGATCTTCAGATCTCCTCCATGCAATTCAGCAACTTATAAAGGCCTACTGGCTGTTTGAAAAGGATGTTCATTATGTGGTCAAAGACGGTCAAGTAATGATTGTTGATGAGTTTACAGGCAGAATGATGCCGGGCCGCCGTTGGAGTGATGGATTGCATCAGGCAGTTGAAGCCAAGGAAGGTGTCAGCGTTGCAGGAGAAAATCAGACTCTGGCAACAGTAACCTTCCAGAATTTTTTTCGGATGTATGAAAAACTTGCTGGGATGACAGGAACAGCGGATACGGAAGCGGCCGAGTTTAACAACATTTACAAGTTGGATGTGACGATTATACCTACAAACAAAAAAATGATACGCAAAAACTATCCTGATGCTATCTACAAGACTGAAAGGGAGAAATTTAAGGCCGTTGTTGATGAGATTAAAGATCTTTACCAAAAGGGACAACCTGTCCTTGTTGGTACTATTTCAATTGAAAAATCGGAAATGCTGAGCAAGATGTTGAAGAGGGCCGGGATTCCTCATTCAGTGCTAAATGCAAAACACCACCAAAAAGAGGCAGAAATAATTGCCAATGCCGGGAAGGCCAAAACCCTTACAATCTCCACAAATATGGCCGGCCGCGGGACAGATATTGTCTTGGGAGATGGAGTGATTGAATTGGGCGGCCTCCATATACTAGGCACAGAGAGACATGAGAGCCGTCGTATTGACAACCAGCTCAGAGGACGCTCAGGAAGGCAGGGCGATCCGGGCTCTTCCCGATTTTATCTCTCCCTTGAAGATGATCTTCTCAGGATATTTGGGTCTGAGAGAATTTCGTCAGTCATGGAACGTTTTGGAATGCAGGAAGGTGAACCTATTGAGCATAGCTTGATCTCCAGGGGTATTGAAAACGCTCAGAAAAAAGTTGAAGCCCATAATTTTGATATGAGGAAGCATTTGCTTGAGTATGATGACGTAATGAACAAGCATAGGGAGATTATTTATTCCCTGAGAAAAGATGTCCTGGAGGGTCATGATATAGGAGAGATCGTTGAAGGCATGATTGATGAAAAGGTGGAAGACCTGGTTGAAAAGTGGATTGATCCCAAAGGATACTCCGAAGACTGGGACATAAAGGGACTTACAGGCAATATCTCCAGGCTATTCGGATTCCGGCCAAAGATTGGGCAGGGAGACATTGGAGAAGAGAGGTTTGATGCCTTAAAACCAGAGGACTTGATCGATTTGATCAAAGAACAGGCCAGATCAGCGTACCAGGATAAGGAAAAACTTTTTGGAAAAGAAGAACTGGAACAGCTTGAACGATTTATTATCCTCCAGATTATTGACGATCAATGGGTGTCTCACCTTCAAAATATGGAGCATATGAAAGAAGGCATTGGCCTTCGGGGCTATGGACAACTTGATCCCCTTAAAGAATACCAAAAGGAAGGTTTTGGACTTTTTGGCGATCTTATGGATCAGATTAGAGAACAGACCCTAAGTACACTTTTACGACTCCAAATTGTAAGACAGCAGCCTGAAAAGATATCTAAAAAGGAGAAAAGAACCATGAACATGAGCCATGGTGGAGATACAGACAGACCTGTCACGGTTCGACGAAAGGGAAAAAAGATCGGGAGGAATGACCCCTGCCCATGTGGCAGCGGCAAAAAATATAAAAAATGCTGCGGGGCAAATAAATAAAGGTGAAACTGGCTCAGGTGTAAAATGAAAAGTGAAAAATATGTTATTCAAGGGTTCAAGGCCTCTGCCGTGGCCTCGGGACTCAAAAAAAACAGTTCTCTTGATCTGGCATTGATACTTTCCGAAAAAGAGGCAACTGCTGCAGGTGTATTCACCACAAATAAGGTAAAGGCGGCACCTGTTATTTTAAGCCGGGAACATATCAAAAGCGGAAAGGCAAGGGCTATAATTGCAAACGCGGGATATGCAAATGCCTGTACTGGAGAAACAGGGCTAATTAATGCACGCCAAACCGCCGATTTTGTCGCAAAGGAACTGGCAATTCAGCCTTACGAGGTCCTGATAGCCTCCACGGGTGTTATTGGCCGGTTGCCGGATATGGACTTGATTTCAGAGGCCATTCCTGATCTGGCAGGTTCTCTGTCATTGGACAACATACCTTCAGTGGCCCGGGCAATCATGACCACTGATTCTTTTCCTAAAATTAGCCGATTCGATGGACAGGCCGGAAGACAAGCCTATGAAATTTTGGGTATTGCCAAGGGGGCGGGAATGATAATGCCCAATATGGCAACTATGCTCTGTTTTGTATTAAGCGATATCCGTATCGATGCCAATGATTTGAAAGAGTCTCTCATTTCTTCGGTTGAAACTACATTTAACCGAATAACGGTTGATGGAGATACCAGCACTAATGATGCCGTCATGGTCATGGCCAATGGAACAGCAGGGAATAAGTCGTTATCAGAAAAGGAACATATTAATTTCACAGCCGGGTTAAAATCTGTCATGGGTGATCTGGCAGGTATGATTGTTCGTGATGGCGAGGGCGCCACCAAAATGGTTCGGATCGAGATACTGGGTGCCCATAGCTCCTCGGATGCCATTATTTCTGCAAGGACGGTGGCAAATTCAAGCCTTGTAAAAACCGCATTTTATGGTCAGGACCCTAACTGGGGAAGAATTATGGCGGCCCTTGGAAGGGCGGAAGTAATGATGGAAGAGAAATATGTCGATATCTGGATTGATGACGTCCAAATTGTTTCCGGCGGATTGGCAAAGGGTATTGAGGCGGAAAGACAGGCAACCGAAAAAATGGCTCAAAGAGAGTTCGGCCTCACTATTAATCTCCACCAGGGCGCCTATAAAGATCAAATCATCACCTGTGATCTCACCCATGACTATGTAACGATCAATGCAGATTATCGAACCTGAAAAGGGTTTAATGATTTGATATTTCATTGCCTAACTGATTGATAACTTATGCTTTTAAACAGTGCCCGACCGAAAACTGCTAATTTTTCCAATTTCTGCCTCAGGAGAAAATTTTGATCCTCGGAGCACTCAGTGTATTGCTGCCTGCCCCATAGGTCTGGCAGATCGTACTGGGGTGGCTATAATTTCCCCCTTTCTCGATCTTGGGAAAGATCCTGATTTTTATTCATTCACTAAATAGCAAACAAAGATCCGGAGGAAAAAATGTTTTCAATAATTATGTGCGGTGGTTCCGGTACGCGGTTCTGGCCTGTAAGCCGGAGGAGCAAACCTAAACAGTTCATTGATATTACTGGTAATGGCCCTATGGTGCTAGAGACATGCAACCGGCTCAGTCCCGTGGCCGGAGATGAGGAGATAATACTTTTATTAGGCCGGCAACACCTGTCAGAGGCCAGAGATATTTTTAAGGGCCGCAAGGTCCATATGCTAGCCGAGCCTGTTGGACGTAACACCGCAGCCTGTATGGGGCTGGGGGTCATTTACGCTCAGTATTTGGGTTGCAAAGAAGCTGTTGCATTTCTGCCTGCTGACCATTTTATTGGTGATCCCCACTCATTTTTAGACGCCCTGCGAGCGGCAGGCAAGCTCGCGAATTCAGGAGGAATAGTAACCCTCGGCATCATGCCCAACAGGCCTGAGACGGGTTACGGGTATATCCGGCGGGATCAAGAACACACTGATCTAGGGAAACTCACAGCCTACAGGGTCTCAGAGTTTGTTGAAAAACCGGATATTAAAAAGGCTCTGCAATATTTGGCAAGCGGTGAATATTACTGGAACGGTGGAATTTTTGTGGCAACTCCTGAAACGATTCTTAAAGAAATTAAGGAGCAGCTTCCAGACCTCTACAGAGGTCTTAAACGACTAACCAAGACATTTGGCAAGGAGCAATTTGAGGCCGAATTAAGAGATGTCTATGATGGACTTGCCGACGTCTCTTTTGACTACGGTATTATGGAAAATACCAGTGAGAAGGTATATGTTCTTCCCTGTGAATGCGGGTGGAGCGACGTTGGGTCATGGGCATCACTTTATGAACTGAGATCAGAGGGTCATGACGAAGATCAAAACCTGGCTGACGGGGACACCCTTTTAATCGACTGTGAAAGCAGCTTTATTTCTGGTCGCGGCGGGCGTCTGATTGCCTGCCTGGGCCTTAAGAATTGCCTTGTTGTTGATACCCCTGAGGCCTTGCTGGTGGCTGATTTGAATCGATCTCAAGATGTCCGAAAAATTGTTAAAGAACTAAAAAAGACTGAAAAGGAGAACTTGCTGTGAAATCTCACACCTTTAGAGAATATGATATCCGTGGAATTTTTCCTGAAGAATTGAATAAAAATGCTGTTCATCAACTAGGGCAAGCCATCGGTACGTATTATCACGACAAAGGAGCAGGACGAATTGCTATTGGCCGTGATTGTCGTCTAAGTTCTCCAGATCTTTCAACCTGGTTGATTAATGGCCTTGTGAAATCCGGTATGGAAGTCGTAGATATTGGGATGGTTGCTACGCCGGTCCTTTATTTTTCCCTGCATAAACTGGATGTGGATGGCGGGATCCAGATTACCGGGAGTCATAATCCACCTGAGTTTAATGGTTTTAAGGTATGCCTCGGCACGGCATCCATTTATGGGGAAGAGATCCAAAAGATCAGGAAAATCAGCGAGTCAGGCAATTTTGTGAAAGGCAATGGAAAGGTGGAAAATGCCGCTGTGATTGAATCCTATGTTGATTACATCGAGAAAAATATCCAGCCGGGTCCCTTCAAAAGAAAAGTCGTAGTGGATGCCGGAAACGGTGTCGGCGGACCTATTGCGTGCGAGATTTACAATAGCCTGGGGTTTGAGGTCATTCCCCTTTTCTGTGAGCCTGATGGAAGATTTCCGAACCACCATCCGGATCCAACAATTCCGGAAAACCTCAAGACAATGGTTTCAAAGGTGATTGAATCCTCTGCTGACCTGGGGATAGCCTTTGACGGAGACGCAGACAGGATCGGAGTAGTAGATGAGCAGGGCAAAATCATCTGGGGGGATCAGTTGATGATCATATTCTCCAGAGATCTGCTTTCTCGCCATGCAGGATGCAAAATTATTGGAGAAGTAAAATGTTCCCAGGCCCTCTATGATGATATCGGTAAACAGGGGGGGCAGGCGATTATGTGTAAGACAGGGCATTCCCTGATAAAAAGCAAGATGAAGGAAGAGGGCGCGCTCTTGGCAGGGGAGATGAGCGGACACGTCTTTTTTGCCGAACGGTACTTCGGTTATGACGATGCAGTCTATGCAGGTTCGCGACTTTTGGAAATCCTCTCACATACTGATAAGACCCTAAAAGGACTGCTGGCAGATGTGCCGGAAATGGTAAACACCCCCGAAATTCGCATGGATTGCCCTGAGGATAAAAAATTTGATATTGTTTCTGACCTTGCAGAGCAATTTAAAAAAGAATACAAGGTGATTGATGTTGACGGGGCAAGGGTCCTCTTTGATGGAGGTTGGGGATTGATCAGGGCCTCAAATACTCAACCTGTGCTGGTGCTTCGTTTTGAGGCAAATGACAGCAAACGTCTGGAAGAAATCCGCAAAATCTTTATGGATAAGCTAAAGAGGTATCTGCTGAATAAATAGTGGAATTGCCTTGTCGGGGGACGATTAAGTTTATTGTAACCCCGCACCTGGAACGGTTACAATTTATTTATACCTCATCTTGCATAACAGGACCCTTATTTCTTTCTGTTTGGAACGAAGGGTTTTCTTATGGGCCCTGATGTGAAAATATTGTTCCATTTGTTTAAAGAATTCTATGCTTGTTTTTCGAATTCCCTCTGCCAGGATGATTTCTCCACCAGGTTTTAAATGTTTTCTAAAGAGCCTAAGTATGGATTGATAATCTTGTTTCTTATATATTACTTCTGACCCCACAATATAATCAAGTAACTCATCCATTTGGGGTCTGTTCCAATCAAGTTCCATGATTTTTAAATTTGAATCAGGGGAGGGCTGGTTTATCCGGGCATTGGCACGGGCAAAGTGCATGGCGTCTGAATTATACTCCGTCATAGTCACCCTATGTCCGAAGTACGAAGCAATAATGCCTACGATCCCCAGGCCGCTGCCAATTTCAAGGAAACGTTTTGAAGGCTCTACTGCGATGCCGGCAAGATAGTCTGCCAGTATAATGGATGCCTCCCACACCTTGGTCCACAATGGAAACTCATTGAATACGTTCTGATCATCAATAAACCTGTCCAGATCTTTTGGAACAACAAATTTGAAACTGTGTCCCTTTATTTCTAACCTCGATACATCAGTTTCGTATTTTTTATAAAAAGATTCCAATGAAAACATAGGATTATCCCTACCCTTTGGATGAAAAAAAGAAACCTGGAAAGATCGCATACTGTTTTTTGCACAAATATTTTTTTATGTCTACCCTTATCAAGAAAAAGAGCTGCAATTCGGAGACTACAGCCTCCTAGGGCACCTCATACAAAAGTCGGGTAATAATCCGGTACTGTGAAACTCATATGATAGTTCAGATCTACGAAATACAGACGCCTCAAGAGGCGGAAAAATGCATTGAATTGGGCGTAGACCATATAGGCAGTGTTCTTTTATGTCAAAATGAGTGGCGGATTCCTTCGATAAAAGAGGCCATCCGTTTGTCCGACGGAACTGAAAGCAAGAACAGCCTGATACCGCTTTTTCAAGATATGGACACACTTTGCCGTGCACTGGACTACTACCGACCGGATTATATCCACTTTTGTGAAAGTCTTACATACAACGATGGTGGTAAGAAGGACATGGATAGAAATATCCAAATTCAATCCAATTTAAAGAAAAAATTTCCAGAGATTGGAATTATTCGTTCCCTTCCCATCCCCCAAAAAGACGTAAAAGGCGGGTTCCCAACGCTAAATATCGGCAAAGATCTTGTGGAATTTACCGACATATTTTTGACAGACACCTGGCTTGGAAATGAGCCTGTACACGGTTATATTGGAATTACCGGCAGGCCATCTGACTACAAAATTGCCGGAGAGCTGGTCCAACAAAGTGATATCCCGGTAATCCTAGCGGGAGGGCTATCTCCTGATAATGTCTATGATGCTGTAAAAAATGTTTTACCGGCAGGGGCCGATAGTTGCACTAAGACAAACATGTTAGATGGTGAAGGAAGGCCTATAAGGTTTAAAAAAGATTTCAGCAAGGTTAAAAAATTTGTAAAAGAGGTCCGCCGGGCTGAAAAGTAGATTGCATCCCTTCGATCCATAGGTTCACGCCCCCGTTTATCATAGCCTATGGCCTCCCAGCTAATCTTCCTGTCAAAAAAATGAAAAAACCGCTTGCTGAGGGTAATTCATAACTCTTCAAGAATACAATGAATTGTAACAGTTTTATGTAGGGGACCAACTACTATAAATTGCCAGAACGTGAGGCTCGTAACCCCGGTAATGCTTATGTAGGGGACGCCGGTTTTCGTGAAGGGTCTTTTTTTTGATTATTTGTGTGCGGTTAGCCTATAGGTGAAGTTTGCTTTTATATTAAGCTTTTTTACTGTAACAGAGCCAGGGAAAGGAGGGAAGGGCGCGGCGGTTCTAATTGCCCTTGTCGTCTCTCCATCAAGAATGTCAAAGGTGGAAGATTTAAGAATCCTGATATCCTTCAATTGACCTTGTCTATTCAGTCTAAATATGACCAAGACCTGCCCCTCGATCAGGTTTTGTCGGGCCTTACCGGGGTATTCCCAGTTATTCACCAGGCTTTCTTTAATGACCTTTGCATAGGAGATATATTTTTTATCCTTGGTGTCCAGGGATATGGTATCTTCAGTTTCCTCAGCCTGCTTCATTTTTTCCGGTTTAATTCCGGAAAGATTCATGCCGGCGGTTTTGTTCTCATCCAGGGGATCCACTGGTGGACGAAAGAGTTCGACATGGAAGGTTCGAAGTGGTTTGGTCATCCAGTTTATTGGAAATGCCTTTTGTATTACCAGGAGCAGGCCGACATGAAATAACAGCGAAATTGCCAGACTGATCCTCATGATCGTCCTGCGGCTCTTGAACCTGGAGATGCTATCACTCTTCCTTTTGGTTGTTTGGGCCATTGACCCACCAATCAGATTCTTTGTTAAACCACCATTTGGTGCTATGAGTAGCAAGTATTTCTTTGGCCAGTTTTTTTGCACTTTCAGTAATAAGTCTTTTAACAGCAAAACTAAGCCAGTCCTTTGCATTGGAGTTTTTCAGGTCGAGCTGTTCCTTTAATTCCAAGATAAGGTCTAACTGATCGGCATCCCGGGACAGATGAGCCTCCAATGTCTCACCCATATTGAATTCATTTGTCAGGTTTACTATATCAGGACCAAAGACCAGTCCTTGGACCTGATCGCGAATCGCCCCTTCCTCATCCACTTTGACATATCTTTTGTTTACATAGTTGTGATCGCCCGTCCTTGCCTCGGCAAAATCGTGGAAAAGGCACATTGAAACTACCCTGTTGCGGTCTGCATCAGGATCCAGGGATGCGAGCGCATACCCTATAACGGCTGTGCGGAAGGAGTGATCTGCAACTGATTCTCCGCCTGACCCAAGAAACTGGTATCCTGTACGCGGCGCCTTTTTTAACATTCCCACTTCAAATAGGAATTCCGTGATTTTTTTCATGATACACTCTGAATAGAAATATGATATTGAAAAGTCAAGGAGGTTTTGCATTCAATATTCGGATAGACACTACCTTGATTTATTTTTGTATAGTGTTTAATATTAAATATGAACTGCAATTAAGACACTGCAGACTCTGGCTGGTATATGGCCGCAAGAAATAAGGTTATGAGGTCTTTTCTGCGTGACTGGCGGGAGGTCTTCTTCATTTTATTGAGTTTCGGTAAAAGTAATGAATTATGACGATAGTAAAATGAAAATATTTGTCTATCCTGAGCCTGTTCTAAGGGCCAATGCCAAGCCAGTCGAAAATATAGATGAAGAGATCCAGACCCTTATTGATGGTATGATAAAGACCATGTATTCGGCTCCCGGTATCGGATTGGCCGCAAACCAGGTTGGGGAACGGAAACGTGTGATTGTATTTGATCTGTCCCCACGGAAAGAAGGAAGAAGTCCGGCAGTACTGATCAACCCTGAAATTGTTATGAGTGAGGGCACAATTTCTTCTGAAGAGGCCTGTCTGAGCGTAATCGATTTTTCAGCTGAGGTCACGCGGAATGCGCAAGTAAAGGTCCGGGGAGTGGATCAGCAAGGAAAACCAGTGGATATTGAAGCTGAGGACCTGTTGGCCATTTGCCTTCAGCACGAAATTGATCACTTAAACGGCACCCTATACATTGATCACATCAGCAGCCTGAAAAGGGCATTGTATAAGAAGAAGTTAAAAAAAAAGGTGAAAAAAAAAGGACCTGATTAGTACCCATGAAAGAGCAATACAGAGATATTTTCCCGCTCCGACCAAACATTATTTTTATGGGCACCCCGGATTTTGCCGTGCCTTCACTAAGGGCCCTCGTCGAACATGGCCACACGGTCTTGGCTGTTGTTACACAGCCTGACAGGCCAAAAGGGAGAGGCAAAAAAACGCTCCCTTCTCCAGTTAAAAAAATAGCGGCAGAATACGGACTGGAGATCCTTCAACCTGGAAAGGCTTCAAATCAGTCATTTTGTGAAATAGTCAGGGGCAAGGGCCCCGACATTATCGTAGTTGTAGCCTTTGGTCAGATCCTAAGGAAAGATTTCCTTAATGTTCCCCGCTGGGGGGTTCTAAACATCCATGCCTCCCTTTTGCCCGGATATCGAGGCGCCGCCCCCATCCATTGGGCTATTTTAAACAACGAAGAAAAGACAGGTCTTACGGCCATGAAGATGAATGAAGGTCTTGACGCCGGACCTATTCTCTTACAGGAAGAAGTACATATTTGCACCGATGAAACCGCAGGAGAGCTTCATGACCGGCTTGCAGCCCTATCCGGGGACTTTCTTATAAAAACACTTCAGGCCATTGCTGGAAATCGACTAACAGAAAAACCCCAGGAATCTGCAAAGGCCACTTATGCCCCAAAAATTGACAGGAATATGTCAATGATTAAATGGGATCGGTCTGCACAGGACATTTCGGCCCTCATCCGTGCGCTTGATCCGTGGCCAGGGGCATTTTCAAGACTTGGAGGGCAGGAAATTAAACTGTTTTTGTCACAGGTGGCGGACAACGATAGCCTTGGTTTGACCCCTGGAAGAGTTTCCGGCCATTCTGAAGGCGCCCTTGAGGTTGAGACTGCCAGAGGTGTTGTACGGATCAGGGAATTGCAGATTCCAGGGAAAAAAAGACTTCCTGCAATGGATTTTTTAAGGGGATTTCTATTGGATAAGGGGACTATATTGGGGTAGGTGTGTCAAAATCTATTGATATTAAAGGGTTAGGTGAACTGAATGACTCGCAG
>Ga0209013_10002288_pt1 | contig 17382 bp, 18 predicted proteins | sample Cruoilmetagenom2_FD_187291 | JGI IMG/M metagenome (GOLD analysis project Ga0209013, IMG submission 187291) | Oil polluted marine microbial communities from Coal Oil Point, Santa Barbara, California, USA - Sample 2 (SPAdes) (version 2) | ecosystem: Environmental > Aquatic > Marine > Oil seeps ...
AATTTCATGCGGAGTATACCTGTAATTTAGTTCAACAAATCAACAGCATCAATCATGACCTGCCCACTCATTTTTGCAAATTTTCTTTCAAGCCTCCATCATCCAAGATTTCTAATTTTTCCACTGGTCCATCATTGATTGTTGCAATCCCCTTAACAATAGCGGTCTTTTGTTCGCCTACTGCTTTTTTATAGTGAACTACGACCGAGATAGTATAGCTCGTCGGTTCATTTTCATCTTGCCCTACTTCAATTTCCCCAACACTCAATTCATATTCATTTTCAGCGGCAATCGCTGGATAAACAAACCCGAATGAGTCAATAAAATCTTTTAATCCATCCTTTGAAAAGGAACTATATTTTTTACTTAAATACTCCACTAATGGTTTATTATCCATTGGATTTTCTGAACCGTACCACAATTTATTCAACTTATAATCGGTCCTGCCAAACTGCTCCTCAAGAATTCCCCAAGCGATTGCTCCATTATCACGATCCACGTTGGACATGTTTACCATCTCTTGATAGAATCCACTATCATTTAAGCTCTTGACCCCACTGATTTTACCATTCTCCGACATTGTGACAAAACCTGTCATTGTTGCGAAGTTCTTCTCTCCGTCTTTTTCAAACATTACATCCACCTTATAGTCATAGTTCCGCTCAAAACCTTCTTGTTGTTGGATCTGAATTTTATCGCTGTTAAATGTGAATCCGCTTTCCTCTGCTTGATAATGATATATGAAACCTAAACTTGTTAAAATCAATCTTTGAATTTGCCCTCCCTCTACATAGGGGCTAAAGGTATCATTAATGTGCTCTGTATACTGTTCTACTCCGGTCTTTCCGGATTCAGTCGTATCGTCGAACATTTCGTTTCGGACTCGCACAACCTCCTCATCCGGTCCATTATATTCAATTTCCAAATACTTTTTAATTATTTCGATATTAGGATCTTCAACCGTTTCAACTTCAATCTTCTGCTCCGAACAGCCTGTCAGAAACATAGCCAACAGTAGTAAAAAGACACCCACTTTTTGTTTGAACATGAGGATTCCTCCTTAGTAAAAGTTCCATCCCTTCCCATTAATACGCATTCAAATGTGATTAGTTTCAACCTTTGGAACATTTTTCTATTTCAAAACCGAATCATCAATTAGAGCCTTGTTAGTTATTCCGCCATTTCATCCAACAGTCTTTTCACCTCATTGTACTGTTCTACAAACGGTTTTGAGGTGATATTACCTAGACGTGCCATCCCTTTAGGTTGGTATTGAAATATGCCGTCTTCATAAATAGTAATCTGGTATTCAAGGTCTTCATAAGATACGCTGTTTCCCAAGTAAATTTGGTAGTTATCCGTTTGTTGAATAGCCGTCACCCTTTGACCATCCTCTTCTTGTGAAGATACTTTGATAGGTAAGCTATCTAGAATTTTGATCACAGATTGAATTTTCTCTGTATCTGTTGTGCATCCATTTACGAACTCAACATTTAAACTCATGTCAACGACAAGCCGACCATTGAAACAAATGGTGTCAAACTCTACAGTTTCCATGATCATAGCAGTTTGGTCGTAGTCTATATTTGCAGCTTCGTCTGAAAGCGAATAAATCCCCACCAAATCAGTGTTGCTGGCAACTTCATAATCACCACTTTCCTCATTAAGATAGGTAGCTTCCCATTTCACCTCACCAAAACCCTGTACAAAATATTTTCTCATCCGCACATCATCCGTTTTGTTTTCAACTACTAGCACATTCGACATGCTGCCATATGTGGTTGTCACCTGACCTGAAGTTTCAATTACAGTCCAATTTCCATATTCATCTCCAATTTCAAATGGAGCCTTCAATAAAACCTCCAGCATTGGCAGCTTGTTTAATTCTTCGATTGACCACTGTGTTCGTTCGGATCCATCTATCATTTCTTGATACACTAATTCAATCTGATTACCGTTCAAACGATAAACGCGTTCTACAGTTCCCCCATCATTACTAACTACTTGTTGAACATAATCATCACTTAACCAAAATGTATGGGTTTTGACACCACCATTTTCAAATCCACCTAAAAATACAGCTTCCGTCTCATCCGGGAAAAAATATTGTTTCAACAATCCGTAGTATTCTCCTTTTTTTTCGACTGCTGTATCAACTTCTTCAAGCGGAGGGGGTGTTGTTTCCGTTGGTTCCGGTCCAGTAAGCTGCCCCACCTCATCATTTATAGAAGGAATTAAATTGATGCACAATACTAGGACACCTATAAAAGCAACAATTGTTGCATAATATCCCAAGTAGCCCTTCTTCACTAAAGGCTGCTGTATTTTTTTAATGTTTACTTGTTGCTGTACTCGACTTGCACGTTCCGACGTATCTCCAACTTTGGCATTCAACTGACTTTTAATTTCATTCACTGAGGAGCACCTCCCATTGATTGTGTTTCAATTGTTCTCTCAACAGTGCCCGCGCCTTCCTTAGCCTCGTCTTAACGGTGTTGTCCGAAATTGATAATATTTGTGCGATTTCGAGCACTGATAATTCCTCGAAATAATAATGTATAATGACTTCCCGATATTTGAGTGATAATTGCATTACTGCATCTGCGAGTTCTAATTTTTCATCTTGTTCAATGAAACGGTTTGGAGTTTTCCTTGTTCGATTCGAAAAGCTATTCGTTAACACTTGCTTGCGATAATGCCAACTCTTCAAATAATCCTTACATTTATTGATGGTCATCCTAGTCAAATAGGTCTTTAATGACGAGCGTTCTTCAAACTGGTTGGACACTTGATAAAACTTCAAGAAAACATCCTGCACAATATCCTCTCCAGCAGACCAATCTTTAACATACAAATAAGCAAGTCTTAATAAATATTCCGTATGCTCCTGCATAACTTGTTGAAATTCTTGCTCTGCCAAGTAATGGTTCACCTCACAATCCCCTTTTCCTTGCCTTTACTATTGGACGATGCAGATTTACTGTACGTTTTTTGAATATGGAAAAAATCTCATAATTTTAATAAGCTATTCGAAGATTGTTTCTGTGATCAGACTCAAATGTACCCCGATTTGTGGCTGACACAGAGTCGATTGGTCAAAAAAACCCACAATCATATGACTATGAGCGTAGGTTTTATTCATTGATTCTATTTACAAATCAATCTACAATTTGATAGACCTTTTTATTATCAAGCTGTCACTTTATTCAATGCAAAAATAATGCCCGCGTGAATTCCTTCATGCCAAACGGCAAATTGCATAACGGCTTCGATGGTTGCCATTTCATGAAATTTTCCGATATTCATTGCCTCGGGAAGTTTTTGCTCCAGTTTCCCTGCCAAAACTTCTATTACTCTAGCTGGTTGATCGGTAAGTGCTGCTAGAAGTTCCTCGTTTGTTGGTGGTTCCACAGTCCAATCTGTTGGCTTTGTGCCTCCTTTGAATAAAGGAATCCATTCTGGGTGAACGGGTTCATACGAAGGGATTACATTTTGAACAAATGTCTCCATTGTGGTGAAAATATGCCCTACATTCCAACGAATGGTGTTGCTGAATCCTTCAGGTTGGATATCCCACTGCTCATCATTTACGGGTTGTAAACGACCTTGAGTATACATACGTGTAAATTTTAATTGATTTAAAGTTTCCATTTAGTGACACCTCTTTAACATTAATTAAGTTAAGCGTAGCTGAATCCACTTCAAAAAGAAACAGAAATTTCTGATTGTGTGAAGGGTAATTATACAATTACAACGTGAAGTGCGATTATTCCTAGGTTGATGTCCATAATTACAACTTGAACCCCTAAAATTACAACTGAGCATACGTTCACCTTCAGTCAATACATACAATGTGCATCATTTTGAAGGTTTTCCGACGTGACCGGTGTTTTTTCAGACGTGAGTCCGTTTTTTTCAGACGTCAAGGTCATTTTTTCCGACGTCACCCTCAAAAAGTCAGACTGAGCAACTGCTCACCCCCTTCTTCCCACAAAAAAACGACAATCCCAAGTTTTCCTGGGATTGCCGCATACTATTAAGGTCTGAATGGACTGTCACCTGGTTTAGTGTTGTTCCAATTGTCATGGGCATCTTTGTTGAATGATGAGTTTTGTGGTTCTTCATCATATGGGAAAACTTCGTCTGGTGAAGGTGTGTTATATCCCTCATCTACAGGGTCCTCCACGTTATTCACTTCGTCCATATGTGCGGTGTTTCCATATAAGCCCTTGTCAGTTTGCTGGTTGTTTTTGAATGATTCTTTTACTGTATCTTTCATGGTTTCTTTTTCCTCTTTAAAATTCTCTTTGGACACTTTCGCATCTTCTAAACTCTTTTCCATTTTAGTTAGATAGCGAGACGCATGGTCGCGTCCACCTAGCCCGAATGCTAAGCCGAATGCCAGTGCTACACCACCAAGTATCAAGATAAATGCTGCGTTAATGATTGAAGCTGCAATTCCTAGTTGATCTAGCGCCATAAAGAATGCAAATGCCAGAATCGCGTATTTAGCTACATAGCGTAATACATGGGGTGTACCTGATGAGTGTCTCATCACACTTCCGACTACTTGCTCCGCTAGATTCGCTAACCAGAAGCCGACAGCTAAAATGATGATCGCTGCAATTACTGAAGGTAAATAAGCGAAGATGGCCGTTCCTAGGGTTACCATGAATGCTAGTTCCAGTAACTGTAGAGCTTCTACAACGAACAACAGTATGATGACAACTTGTACGACTGTTCCTAGTAAATTCGCGACAGTTGGGGCTGAACCTGTTTCAGATTTGAAGCCCATTTTGCCAAAAATTGAATTGACGCCTAACTTCTCTAAAAGGGAAACGACAATTTTCTTCACCCATTTAGCTACTACAATTCCGATTAATACAAGTGCGATTGCTACAGCGATTTTCGGTAACATCGCTAAAATATCATTTAGCATTCCAATTGCTGGACCCGAAATGCCATCTAAATCTAAGATTTCCAGTGCTGTAATGGATACAGGAATCATAATTAAAATAAACGCAATGATTCCCACTACTTTCGAAATACTTGAACCTTCAAAGAATGTCGATAGGTTAAAACGTTCCGCTAAACGATCGATACCCGCCGATTGCAAGAATTTCTCTAGTAAGTTACGTACTAGTTTCGCAACAAACCAGCCAATAAAGAAGACGACTGCTGCTGATACTAACTTAGGAATAAAGCTAAAGAAACTTGCAAGCATTCCTTCAAAAGGTCCGCTTAGTCCATCAATGCCCAGTGCATTCAATACTGCTGGGATGAACAATAGGAAAATTAAGTAGTACGCAACATTTGCTGCAGTTTCTGTCCATTTTGCTTGTTCCGCAGGATTTGGATCCATACCTGTTTTCGCTACATATTTGTTAAGGTTAAGCTTGTGACCAGCCATTTGAATTAGCTTTTTGACGACTGTTGCCAATACCCATGCAAATAATAGAATCAAGCCCGCTTTCAAGATGTTCAAGAAAGCTCCAGTTAAACCTGAGTACATCGAAACAAACGGTGCTGCCATCGAATTCAGGTTCAAAATATTGAAGAATAGGACAAATGCTAGAATTAAGACGACAAAAAAGACGACTTTACTAATGATTTTTTCAACCGTCCATTTCTCGTTCTTGTTTCCTAGGCGTTCGTTTACTCTTGCTTTTCGTAACATCTTATACGTAAGGTTCTCCAAGAATTTTGCTACAAAAAATCCAATTAATAAAACCAATAAAGCTAATAAAAGTTCCGGTAAGAAGGAGAGCGAATCTCTCCAGTAGAAATCATCCATCATAGCGTATCCTCCTGTGAATTCGTAATCAGTTATAAAGCTGATTTACCCTTCACATTTCTTTTTAAACGCTTCACTTGCTTGTTGATCACCGTAAATTATGAGCACGTCCTGTTTTTTCAATTCTTCATCCGCTCCAGGATTGGAGATTAAATCCTCCCCTCTTCGAATTCCAAGGATCGTCACACTCATTTCTTTGCGAATGGCCGCTTCTTCTATTGTCATTCCTACAAAGTCGCATGATTCTCCTAACGTTACTTCTTCTAGTGATTGCTTCTTTTCTTTTGTATGAATGAGTAGATTCACTAAGTTTGTTCCTTCAGGATGCAATACAGAACTGACTAATTCGCGACCACCTATAGTAGAAGGATTCACTACCCTGCTGGCTCCTGCCCGTAGTAAAACATCTTCAGATCCCTTACTTTCCGCACGAGAAACGACCTCGATTTTTTCATTCAATGCTTTCGCTTTAATGGTGATAAACACATTATCAGAATCACTGGACATGGCAGCAATTAATCCTTTTGCATGTTTAATATTGGCATCCAACAATACGTTTTCATGTAATGCATTTCCTACAATTTGCAGCGTTCCCTTTTCTAGATACTGTAACATTTCTTCTTCACTGTCATGTATGTAGACAGCTGAAATGTCTTCCTCTTTCAGCTGCTCATATACTTGCTGACCCACGCGTCCTAAACCACAAACAATGATATGATCTTCTAGATTTTTAATGGCATGTTCCATTCGTTTATTCCACACCTTTACGGATAATTGATGTTCAATGAAGTAGGAAGCAACTGCTCCCATTGCATAGGTTACAACCGCAACGCCTAAAGGAATGATGATTAATGCAAAGCGTTTTCCGGCATCTGTTTCTGGTACGAGATCTCCATAACCTACTGTCATTAAAGAAATGATGGTTAAATAAAATGCATCAAATAGCTTAATATTTTCAAAGCTCATAAATCCAACTGTGGCTGCAATGACTAAAACGAGTAACCCGATAACAGCAAATAAAATATGGCGAAATCGTGTTCTTAAATTCATCCATTTGGATGTATTCATATATCCACCTGCTTATTTTTAATTGTTCTGCTAGTATTTACCCTATTGGAATCCTTTTTACACGACGTACGTCTATTTGGTGAGGTGGTAAATTTATGAAGAAATGGTCGATACTCTTTCCAGTCATATGTATTGCAATCTTGTTGTGGATTGAACAAGGCCTGGAAGTATCCTACTTGTGGAAAACGGCTGCTAAAATACTTTTATTTTTCGCTATTCCATTCTTTTTCTTGAAAGCAGCAAAACTTGAATTCTTACATGTGAAGAAAACTCAGAAAAAGAGCATGATGTTGGCACTAGGGATAGGTGCAGTAATTATCCTGACGATTTTAGGTGCATTTATTTTGCTCAAAGATTTCATAGATATCAACGCGTTGCAACTAGACTTGGAAACGCGGGTTGGTGTCACTGCTACAGTCTTCCCTTTTGTCGCACTTTACATATTGTTTGGTAATTCTTTTTTAGAAGAGTTTTTCTTTAGGGGAGTACTCGTGGATTTATTGAAAGGATCTAAGCTTAAGTGGTTTCTTCCAAGTTTCTTTTTCGCGATCTACCATGTAGCAATTTTCCTTCCCTGGTTTGAGTGGCCGATTTTAGGTTTAGCTGTTTTTGGTTTATGGATTGGTGGACTCATCTTTCAATGGCTTAATGAAAAAAGCGGGACGATATTTCCTTCCTGGGTCATCCATATGTGTGCTGATATTGGCGTTTTACTCATTGGCGTTTATATGTTTTACTTATAGAAAAAAAGTGGAGGGAATTTTTCCCCTCCACTTTTTATGTGGTTTTAATTGTCACTGTGACTTTGAATAAATCCCCATCTACTTCGATTCGCATAGAGCCACCATGCAAATCAACAATTGATTGGGCAATGGCTAACCCTAAACCTGAGCCATCCGTGTGACGAGAAGTATCGGTACGTTTGAAACGTTCAAATAACTCGTCTACATTTTCACCAATTTCATATTTCGTAATATTTTTTACGGTAAATTCAGCAAACCCATTTGTCTCTTTCAATGTTACATAAACGCGAGTACCTGGTAGTGTGTATTTAACCGCATTCACAATCAAGTTATCCAACACTCTCCACCATCTTTGTCCATCGACGAAAGCGTGTACTGATGTTTCTGGTGTTGACACACGGAAATCCAATCCTACTTTTTGAATTTCTTCTTGGTGTTCTGCTAAAGCTTGTTGCATCAGTTGTGTAAGATCCACACGTTGTTTGTGTAATTCTAAGTTCCCACTTGCCATTTTCGATACTTCAAATAAGTCTTCGATCAATGTTTTTAGTCGTTGAGATTTACGATCTAAGACCGCTATATAAGAAATTCGATCTTCTTCTGATAAATCCGGTTTTTTCAGTAAATCTGTATACGTAATAATTGATGTTAATGGTGTACGTAAGTCATGGCTTACATTCGTAATCAGTTCTGTTTTCAAGCGTTCACTCTTTGCTTGCTCGGATTGGGATGTTCGAACCCCTTCACGAAGTTTGTTCAAGTGGTTTGCATGTTCTGCTAAAACAGATTTCCCTCGAATGACTACATCTTCCACTACCTGTCCTCTTGCCATTTTTTCCGTTGTAATCGCCAGTTTGTTGTAATCGGCAAGTCGTTTAAACAGTATATAAAGTGCTGGCAAAGCTACACATACAAATAAAGGAGCGTAAGCAAGGATCAGTACAGGTGCCAGTAGTACCCCACCAAAACCAAGTCCTGCTAAAAATATTATGAACAATAATGCAACGATTTGCTGTCCTAGTGAACGTTTTGCAAACGCATCTTGCATTGTTCCAATCAATTTTCGAATCATGCTATCTTCCCATAGATGTTTATGCCCCTCATCCTTCACATCCTTAAATAACCAAATACATTGTGCGAGTGTGAAGATGGTAAATGCCATATAAAAGATGATTGGAAATATAGTATCTCCAAAGTAGTTCCCACTAGTGTACTGTGGATTTGCTAAATTCAAGGTGAGATCATCATATGAAAACAACATCCCAATCAATGTAATAAATATTCCTGTTAAACGACCTTCCAGCTTTAGTTTGCTAATCCATTGAGGGGTTGAAAAATGTACAATTGCCTGTCTTTGTGTTTTAAACAACCAAAAAGCTGTACTAGCTGCAAATAATCCTAAGATCCATACCCCAATAAACATGCCCTTACTCTTATCATAATTAGTAAACCCTATAAGTTGTTCGCTATATTTTGCACTCTTAGGCATCGTGATTGTTCCTTCATACTCCGCAAATTCGGATCCGATCATTTCGTTGATATCATTGAAAGAGATTGTTTGGAGTTCGTCATTTTCGATGTAAGAGTGATTTGGACTAAGTGCTGAAATGGTTAGGTATCCATTTCGTTTATTGTACGTTTTCTTGTAAATAGATGGCTCATCTATATCTCCATAAGTAAACCGTTCTTTTGTTTCAAGATTCACTAAATCGTAAGCAAATGAATTACGTTCTTCTTTGGCTCCCGACTCTGCTTTTGAAATTTGTGCATCATATTTACGCAAAATGTCTTTCTTGGCAGCCAAGATCTTCTCTCGAACTACTTTATCATCTGCAAAATTCGCACGTATTGCATCAATCTTACCGTCCCGCTCCTTTTCAAGTTCCTCTTTCAGCACATCATTATTATTAATTTCAGCGTCATTAATCAATTCGAGATATTGATCTTGAACTGACCTAATTTGATCGACTTGTGAACCGTAATAAGTACGGTAATTCTCAATCTCCATATCGCTTACATCCAGCTGCTTAATCGCTTCCTCTATATCTAAACGATTAATTAGAATAGGTCCGAACTCTTCTATTTTATTATCAAAATTCCAGTGAAAGTCTTCTGATTCATAAAAAGAACCTCCAAGATATTTCGGAGCAAATGATGCAAATGTGCTCACAGCAAATAATGCCACACTAATTAGGGCTAAAAAGACCCATGTTAATTTTTTCATCCCTTACGCACCGCCTTTTAAAATTCGTGTCAATTGCACGACTGTTCGATTGGACTTGAATAATCTTTCTTCAAACAGATGTTGGATAAAGTTAAAGCAATACATCAAACTCAGCATGGCAATGACGAGTGCGACAATGGATAACCAATTGGCTGCTTTACTTTTCGATTTTGTATCCAATGCCCCACACCACCTTTAGATATCTTGGATTTTTCGGATCGACTTCTATTTTCTCGCGAATTTTGCGAATGTGAACTGCGACAATGTTTTCTGCATTATAGGCAGGTTCATTCCATACACGTTCGTAAATATCACTGATTGAAAACACGCGACCTGCATTGGTCATCAGCAGCTCCGTGATTTTATATTCAATGGGTGTTAATTTGATTGACTCCCCAAGAAATTTTACTTCTTTCGATTCCATGTCGAGTTCTAGACCATCAATTTCGATGGTGGCTTGTTGTTCTTGGTATGTTCCGAGATGAACGTAGCGACGTAATTGTGATTTTACTCGGGCAATTAGTTCCATTGGATGGAATGGTTTTGTGACGTAGTCATCTGCCCCAACTGACAATCCGTGGATTTTATCCGAGTCTTCTGATTTTGCACTTAACATGATGATGGGTATATTTCGTTCTGTGCGTATTTTAAATGTGACCGATATGCCATCCATATTCGGCATCATGATATCTAATATGATTAAATGAACTTCATTGGTTTCAAGTATGTTGATTGCTTCTTGACCATCTGATGCTTTTAACACACGATAGCCTTCGTTTTTTAGATAGATTTCGATCCCGTCGCGGATATCTTGGTCGTCGTCCGTTACGAGGATGGTTAGTTGTGTCATCCGTTGCACCTCTTTCCTATCTCTTATGATACCAATTGTACCCACTAATTCTTAATAAACCCTAAGGATAAAAATGAAGAATTTCTTAAGAAAGTTTGTTTTTGTTGTTGGGGATAAAGGAATTGAATAAAAACGAGTGAATGGATTTCTAAAATGATTACTGACATATGTAGGGATATCGGTCGCGTAACTGGTTGCATCATGGTCTACAAAGCAAAGAAAGAGGGGCGAATGACTTCGTCATTTCGCCCCTCTTTCCTTTCTCAGACCATCCTGCAGCTGGTTGCATCCGTCGCTCCCTTGAAATCTGTATGTAAACAGTCTTTTTTCTTTGGGTAACTAGAGAATAGTTCCTTCCTTTTTAGCACAATCGGGCGAAGATGGAATTTCGCCCTCCCCCTGCTTTCTTTAGTTCAAGTCGCTATTTATTTTCAGGTAGAAGGATTGAATCATATTTAGATACTTTTAATATGATGATTGAAAAAATAATCATAGTCATTTAGATGATTAATGAGTATGTGTAATTAATATATGAATAGAATTAAGGTAGAAAAACTCATTACTAAAAAAAGGATTATCATTCATTTCTAAAATCAAACTTATCATGTGGTACGTCTAATGAATGTCCGTTTATTACTACTGTATTATTGTCAATCCAAGTGATCGTTGCTGTTTCTTCACGATAATTCCAATAAATATTTTTGGTTTTATTTTCTTTTTCATTAAAAACCAACTCACCACGAACAGAGTATGAAACTGTAGCTCCGCCGTTGGTGACATAGGCTTTTAAGGTGTATGTTCCATCAGGTGATGTCTCTTCTGTTAGATATTCTCCTGTGGGTAACCTCTTCATATCAAAAAAAAGCCAATATACGCCGTATCCAATCAGTGCAGTAAATAACAAACCTACTATAATAAATACCTTAAATATTTTTTTGTAGAGTTTCTTTTTTTTCTTTTCAACAACTACATCCTGATATTTCAAAGCCATACTGTCAATCCCTCCCCCGGAATTTTCTTTTTAGTCGTAGAAGGAATATGTCGTACAACTCCAGTGTTTAGAGCCTGTCTTTTTCTTACCTATCCACCCGAGTTTGATATTAAGATTTCATGAATGACCTGACTAATTGCTGATATACCTTCAGAAAAGTTTATCTGAGGCTGAATTATGTTAGTTTGTAGAATTATTAATGTGTTTTTTACTGCCAAATATCCTAATAAAGAAGAAAATAAATGCAATAATAGCACCCATAATCATCCCAAACATTGTTATGTTTATCCACGTACCATTGGTATTACCACTGGCACGAATAGATGCGTTAGCAACTATTGAAGCTAGGACAATAATGAAGCCTATCCATTCAAAAACTTTTGTTTTTAACATTAACATTCCCCCCCTTTCTTCACAATTAGACGACATGCACTATATATAAATTTTTAAATATTCACTCAAATTATATTAAAGAAAAAACCGGCTGCAATTGCAGTACCGTTTTACTTTGGAGAATATGAATTTCTTTTCTTTTTCGCATAAAGCCAAGGGATTCCTTGAAAGAATGTTATGCCTAGAATAACTGCAATTACCATTGGAAACTCAATTACATTTGTTAGAAACAAGCAAACTAATGCGGTTATAAAAAATACTCTCCAATATATAATCAATTTGTTCATAACGATCCATTCCCCCAATATTTCACAAAAATCACTGTACTAAACGTTATAAACTTTTTCCTAATTATGATACGTTTACAAAACAATTTTAGTTTCACTTTAGTAAAATATTTCTATTCCTAAACTACTCGATAGTAAAGGTGAGTGTCAGATCATCATATGATTCTCCATATTGATTTTGTTTAGGCAGTAACATTCCACGGTAGTTGTTAGATCCTTGCGTTGGATGAGTGTTTGTTTTGCTAACTCTTTTTAGAAAATTCTCCAGATTTCGGGTTAAACATGATTTGATACTCTATACCATTTGATTCTGTTACTCGATATGTATAAAACCATTTGGATGAGAAGATATCATCCTTATCTATGAGGGTATTTTCTAACAACTCAACCTTAACAACTTCAGATAGTTCCTTTTTGATCTTATCCTTAGACTTGGCAATCGTAAAATCAGGCAAAACGAGATACACGGCGAAACTTATTAGAAGGATTGATACTACATAAATATACGCACTCATTTCTTTCGCGTTCCTCATGCCAATGACGGTGGCGATAATAACCACGATTGGTAAAGTCATACTCATGACATTGTTATACAATATGGAATTCACGATCCATAAGGGAATGATAAGTATGAGTGGTATTATTATGGCAAAAGACATTCTTTTGTGATAATTCAAATCCCATACCCCTTTCAATTAAGTTGCGAAATATTATTGCAACGAACACCAAAAAGTAAAACTAACCAAAAATGTACAAAGAACCAGTCACATCAGCAAGGGGTAAACTTGACCAATGACATTTTACGATGTCATTGGTAACCCCCTTGATATGAATGGTTCTTTTTAGAGATTGTGTGAACTAAGAAACCAAAAACAAGAAATTACTTTATGCTACTGGAAATAAACATTGAGGCATCTTGATTCATAAAAATATGATTACCATGATAGAAAGTCTTCATTTCAATTGATTTAAATCCAACTTCGGATAATCTTTTTTTCAGTTCTTCGTGTGAAAAACCGTTATGAACTTTCGGATGATGGATTTTATCGTTTTTGTCAAAATCAATAATAATTAGCTTGCCACCAACATTTAAAATGTCGAACAACTCTTGTAAAATTTTTTGGGTATCAGGAATATGAAGAAGGACAAGTGACATTAAAACTATGTCTGCCTTTAGTTCAGGAGTTTCTTGAGTAAAATCTGAATAAAGCACTTTTGAGTTGGGTATTCCTCTGTGGGAGATTTTAGCTTCCGCAACCTCCAACATTTGTTGTGATGAATCAACCAACAAAACAGAGTCCACTAAACCCGAGATTTCCAAACTAATTAGACCAGTACCACTCCCATAGTCTATTAAAGATTTTGATGTACTATTTCGTAATTCTGGTCTTACTTCCTTAAGTATAACTTTAGCTAATTCGATTCTTTCTTCTGTATCATATCTTTTTGCCATCTGTTCAAAGACGTTGTTTTCCATATTACACTCCCTATTTACCATCAATTAAAGCTACATTGTGGTCATTATAGTAAAAATTAAAACCTTGAAGGACCATTCTCCTCTCAAACCCTTTCGTACCCCAGTGGCTAAGAGTTGCGACAATAGCACGGGGAGTTGCGACTAACCCGAGATGAGTTGCGACAATAACAGGAAAAGTTGCGACTAACCTAAACGAAGTTGCGACTAAAACTCTTTCACACATAGTCAAATTCAATCACTTTAAACGCTTCCGCCCACTAAACGTTAAAACAAGAATGCCCCCAAGCAACAGTAATATGCCCATCCATGAAACAGGACTCAACACTTCTCCAACCCAAAACACACTCAGAATGGCGGCAGTTAATGGCTCTCCTAATGAAAGAGTAACTGCGGATGATGAAGGTACTTTATGTAACCCTTTTAAATAGAGTATGTATGCAACACTTGTTGTCAATAAGCCTAAATATAAAACGATGGAAATACTCGAAGGTTCAACAATCCAGGAATTGTCAAAACTTAATATGAACGGTATTAACATCAGTGCACTCATGGAAAATGTCATGGCCACTGCAGGAATGGCTTCTACTTTTTTCAGCACTGCCTTTGAAACAATCGTGTAAATCGCAAAACCTAAACCCGCAATTAGCGAAAACGTAACGCCTACTGGATTAACAGTTAATGCATCTTTATTTAAAAACAATAAAATACATCCGATGACAGACATTACTGTGGCCATTGCCCATGAACGGGATGGTCTCATTTTTAAGAATAGCCATTCAATTAACCCGGAAAATATCGGCGCACTACCAATCGCCACTACTGTTCCGATTGCAATGCCAGTTAGACGAACCGACGTGAAAAATAAGGGTTGGAATATGGCCATGCATATGGCAGCCACAAGCGTTTCTTTCCAAGGCCAGGTACGGAAATTGATTTTCTTCATCAGGATCATCACCAATAATAAAGAAAATCCACCTACCGCCGAGCGTGCTGTAGCAATCGTTAATGGTTGAGCACTATCAGGCAATAATGTCGTTGCTGTTCCAGTCGTCCCCCATAACACAGCAGCTAGTAAAACAAGGAAGTAAGGGATTACTGTTTTCATAAGATCACCTCATATTGTTGTTGACTGTACTTTACCATATTTTGCACATATTGAGATATGGAATTCAGTCATTTATACTGAAATAAAAAGGAGCGTGTTTCCTATGTACTTAACAATAGAAGAAACTGCTGTGTATTTATCTATGCCTGAACACCAAGTACGCAACTACGTTCTTGAAGGTCGTATCAAAGCCGTTCATGATGGCGAACAATTTTTAATTAACCAATCACAATTCGAACGGCATATGGATCAAGTCGAAGAAGTGAAACGCCAAATCGACGAATGGCGAAACACTCCGATTCCTGAAGACATTGATGTAAAAGACGAAGATTAATAGAAAAGCGGAAAGCGCCGCTCTAGCTCGACGCCGGTGCTGGAAGAACCGAGTCGAAAGTCTGCTTTCGCACGAAGGGTCTGAAGCTTAGGTGCGAGCTGGCGCTTGGAGCTGGACATAGAAAAGCGGAATGCGCCACTCTAGCTCGACGTTACTTATTTTCAATCTAGGATAACTTTCACTATTTTCATGTTAATTCCCACAATAAACAGGTATTAATAACTTGTGTCTTTTTTAAAACTTATGATTAGAAACCATTTTTCTACACATTCTATTGGAAACAGGACAGTTGACATTGTCGAGAAACTTCCGTAGGGTTTCATATGATGTTTAAAAATAAGAAAAAGTTAAGAGGGGGAAACATGAAGAAGTTAACAAGCGTTTTTTGGTTTTCATTAGTATTAGTAATTATAGCAGTTGGATACGGGGCTTTGGCACCCGAAAGTTTTGAAACAATAACCGGAAATATGCAATCATTTATTACATCTACCTTTGGATGGTATTACTTAACCATTGTTTCAATAATGGTACTCTTCACATTGATTGTCATTGTGAGTCCTTTCGGCAAAATCCGTTTAGGAAAAGATTCCGATCGACCGGAGTTTTCTCGCATCTCCTGGTTTTCAATGCTATTCTCAGCAGGTATGGGAATTGGTCTTGTATTTTGGGGAGCAGCGGAACCGTTGTCTCATTTTGCAATTGATCCCGCAACAGCGGAACCAAATACAGATGCTGCATTCAAAGAATCTATGCGCTCCACGTTCTTCCATTGGGGATTACATGCATGGGCCATTTATGCGATTGTCGCTTTATCACTCGCATATTTCCAGTTTCGCAAAGGCGAACCTGGGTTAATTTCAGCAACATTGAAGCCGATTTTCGGAGACAAAATGAACGGTCCTTGGGGTGTTCTTGTTGATGTATTTGCAGTTTTTGCAACTGTCGTTGGTGTAGCAACCACGCTTGGCTTCGGTGCTATTCAAATTAACGGCGGCTTATCTTATATCTTTGGAATTCCAAATGAGTACTGGGTGAAAGTTGTCATCATCGGTGTTGTAACAGTTCTCTTCCTAGCTTCTGCTTGGTCAGGACTTGGAAAAGGAATTAAATACTTATCTAATACAAATATGGTATTGGCAGTCCTTCTATTAGTATTAGTTGTCATCCTCGGACCGACATTATTAATTTTCAATATGTTTACGGATACTCTGGGCAGTTATATTCAAAATATCGTTCGGATGAGTTTCCGAGCAGCTCCATTGGACGCTGGACATCGCGAATGGATTAATGGCTGGACTATTTTTTACTGGGCTTGGTGGATTTCATGGTCTCCTTTCGTCGGAATATTCATTGCGCGTGTGTCAAAAGGCCGCACCATTCGTGAGTTCTTAATCGGCGTACTTATGATTCCTTCTATTGTCAGTTTCTTTTGGTTCGCTGCATTCGGCTCTACCGCAATTAATGTTCAAAAAGTTGCTGATTTAACAGGGTTGAAAACGGAAGAAACATTGTTTGGTGTGTTTAACGAAATGCCATTATCCATGGTGTTATCCATTGTAGCGGTCATTCTCGTTAGTACGTTCTTTATTACTTCTGCAGATTCCGCAACGTTTGTATTAGGCATGCAAACAACCAACGGATCGTTGAATCCATCAAACATGGTGAAAGTGATATGGGGACTTGCACAATCCGCGATTGCTGTTATCTTATTATCTGCAGGCGGTTTGGATGCCTTACAAAACGTGCTCATTATCGCCGCTTTCCCATTCTCCTTTATTATGATGTTGATGATGTTGTCCTTATATAAAGCATTGTCTGCTGAAACGAAGAAAATGAAAGTGCATAAGTAAAACCGGGCAAAAAAGAGGTAATCACTGAAGGGTGAAGGGTTCTAGGTCGCTTTGGACGCCTTACTGCTGCACCATGGTCTAATGAATTTAAAAAAGGAGGTGCGAATGACATCGTCATTTCGCACCTCCTTTTTTCATCTAGACCATCCTGCTGCGGGTGTACGTCCGTCGCTCCCTTGTTTCCTCAATATGAACAGTGATTCTGAATTTGGTAACTACAGAATAGATGTTTCCTTTATCGGATCAATCGGTCGAAGATGAAATTT
>Ga0209013_10002289_pt1 | contig 17381 bp, 12 predicted proteins | sample Cruoilmetagenom2_FD_187291 | JGI IMG/M metagenome (GOLD analysis project Ga0209013, IMG submission 187291) | Oil polluted marine microbial communities from Coal Oil Point, Santa Barbara, California, USA - Sample 2 (SPAdes) (version 2) | ecosystem: Environmental > Aquatic > Marine > Oil seeps ...
GAGTGGGTCAAAAAAACAACGACCTGGATTAGAGGAAGCACTTCAATATGCTCGTCAAGGGGATACCATCGTTGTTTGGCGATTAGATCGTCTGGGTCGAAACATGCAAGACTTGATTGACCTAGTCAACACCTTGAATGACCAAAGCATTGGGTTTCACAGTCTTCAAGAGAATCTGACTATGGATCGCAGTAATGCTACAGGACAACTAATGTTTCATCTCTTTGCGGCATTTGCTGAGTTTGAACGAAATCTTATTCAAGAACGTTCTGCTGCAGGACGAGTGGCAGCTAAAGCACGGGGGCGTCTTGGGGGGCGTCCAGAGAAATTCGGAGAGAAAGATATTGAAATGATGAAAAATCTTATTGATGGTGGTACACCGATCAAAGATGTGGCAGAAAGATGGGGTGTTTCTCGAACAACCATTTATCGCTATTTGGAAGGTAAATGAAACTATCTAATACTTTATCCATTTTGTCTATGTAATATTGAAGTATGAGGAATAGTTATAGCCATCTATATAATAGAAGAAACTCATTTTTATAAATGGCATTTCACAAGTTTCGGACCATCTTTATAAAAATCCAAATTATCTGCTATGCGATTAATTTGGATTTTTTAAACTGAAGTATTTTTTAAATACAATATATTAGAACAAGTGAGTTCAACAGTCACTTGTTATGGTAAAATAAGGTTAATTAGCTGATAGAGTTAATTTCATTTCTTCGTCTTCTTCGGTATTTTCCATGTGCATCTATCTTAGACTTAGGTTATAATTTTTATTTCATAATTTTATTCTCCTCCTGTTATTGTTGTGAACAATTTCTTTGTTGCTCTTAGCAAAGCTATATTTATTAATACAGGTGCCTTAGACGAATCAATACCTAATACACTCTTTTGAAGAGGTGGAACAAAGTATGTTAACAAATGAACTACTTTCTAAATATGATAATATCATTAGCGATATTAGTACCAAACTAGCAGAAATCGTACTAGCTGATTTGAATAATCCTGCTTATAAAATTTCATTTTGCTTAAATGAAGGTATTGAACAGGTTAAAGATAAACTTGATGGTTTACCAAATAATGCAGGCTTATATTTTTTTGAAATTGGTTTGAAAAAACTTTATGAAAAGGAAATGGAACTTGACGATTGGGATATACAAAAAGGAAAGACTTTATTTAGCATTAAAAGAAAACACTTCTACGATTTTTTCAATGGTCTTTGGAATGCACCAGACAAAAGGTATGAATCTACTTATCCAAAAATTATTAGAGGAAGATTCTTTAAATATCATTATCGTAAAAGACCTTATAGAAATAGTTTTGAAACCGAAGATTGGGTTCCTTTTTATTTAGGCACTTCAAAAGATATTCTAAAAAGAGTAAATGAACATATTGATTGTAAACAATCTAAATACTCTAGTATGAAATTATCTCACTTTTTAGGAGAAAATGGTTCTGAAAATTTAATCTTCTGCGATCTTCCGATTCGAGTTTCTGTTTCTGAAATACCTGACATAGATAAAGATAGAAGATATATTCTTGTAACAGAAGTTGAGAGGATATTAAGAGAGACTTTACATCCCCTTGTAGGTAAACAATAGGTGACAAGAATAAGTCCAGTAACACAGCCAGCATAAAATAAAAGCTTCTCAAACATACAGACCATACGCGTTTATTAATAAGTATTTTTTCCTACATATGAAGAAAACGGTCTAAAACTTATTTACTTTTTCATACAATTTAATTAAGAAATGAATATTATATAATGCTATTTAGAGTTCCATAATAATTAATATATGATTATACTAGTTTATAATATTTCAAATGAATGTAGGGGAATCTCATGATATCTGTTATACAGTTACCGTATAAGGAAAAAAAGACAGCTAATCAATTAATTACAGAAGTCTTTAAAGAAAATGGTGTAAAGTTTGACTTAATTAGTGTAAACGATGCTATACCCTACTTAGAAGAAAGAAACTACTATTACAAGTTTGCTTGCTACAGGAAAAATTTTGGTAGAGATAAAAAGAACAAATACATCGATTTAGATTTCCAATATTTGATTTCTTTATCTAAAATAGATAAAGAGTTTCGTTACATACTTTTACAAATGACATTAGAGATTGAGCATTTTTTAAAGGTTAAAGTTTTAAAAGATATTTCTTATAACAATCAGGTAGATGGATATGAAATAGTTAATGATTATATTTTCTCGTATAACGCTAAACATAATAAATCAATTTCAATTGATTTATTAATCGAGAGGGGGAAACATCAAAATAGTGTAAATCATGGTATTTATGCAAAAGTCAGTGATAATAATAATTTTATTGCTATTTGGCAACTTATTGAAATTATGCAAATGCAGGAATTACAATACTTTTTCGAGTATTATTTTACACGTTTTCAACAGCCAGATATAAACGTCAAATCATATAAAAGTTTAATTGTTAGCTCCCGTTATATACGGAACGCTGCTGCACATAACAGCCCTTTACTAGTTAATCTTGCCTCATGTCCTTCAGATGCTTTTACTTCTAAAGGGAGAGTTAATAATTATTATATTAATGGTTTGTTAAGAACACATTTAGAAGATGCTAATATTCCATCAGCTATTAAACCTACTTATCGCTTTAAGGATATTGCTGGTGTTCTAAAACTTTATAAAATTTTAAGAATTAACCGAAAATCTTCACAAGATCCGATAATCGATTTATTGAGAACTCTTTTATCAGAAATAAATGATACTCCGCCATGTCCAAAAATAAATAATGATGTCATGACGTTTTTTATAAATCTCCAAAAAATATTTAAGGATATTTATAAATGATTTGACCTGAATTTAAAAATGTGTTATTGTTTTATACATAGAAAGAATGGTTCGACCATTCGCAAATCGTGGGTGAAAGTCCATTATTTGTTGTACATTTACTTATAAAGCGCAGAAGTCAGAAATGGTTCTTAACCATAATTGACTTCTGCGTTTTATTTTTGTACCTTGCTACAGTATTTCTATTAAAGGAAACGAGCCTTGAACAAGGTTCGTTCAACCAAAAGTAACGATAATAGAGGTTATCACTACTTAGGAACCATTTTTTAGGTATCTATAAAAAAATCCTTATTACTAATGCTCCAAAAATTATATGTGATAAACAATAAAACCCTCGCCAGTTCTTTTGCAGGCGAGGGTGTCTCCATATAAGGTTAATTTACTTATTGTGTATCCATAAATCTCTCTCATTGTTTTTAAAATGCAAGCAATACTTGTCTGATTTTTTCATTATCATTTGAATTTGTGTAATGTAAACCTTCACCTGATTTTTAAGCGTTTCATCAAACTCACTATCAATGGTGATTAACTGTCTTCTGGTTAGAGAATAAAAAAACCAATATAGTTTTACATATATAATTATGGATTCACTAAACTCTCCAATTCCAGGAATATCACCGTTCTTATAATATTCATTGGGTATTGAGTAACTTAGGTTTTGATTGACAACAAGGAGAAATCTCTTGCAAGAAATAGTTCAGAGGATTACAAATAATCGTGTCCCAAGCAAATTCGTTATAATATCCAGACTTGTCTGCATTTAACACTCTTTCTTTTATTACAGATTGAAATCCGAGACATGAAAATAACAGAGAAGCTTTATAACAAATTATTGATTCTCTAAATAAGTCTTTAATATTATCATTAAATTCTTGGGATTCAAGCCACCCTTCTATTGGTAATCATTATATTCCCCCTACCTATTTATTAAATTAAAAAAAATACCCAATTGATTATAAATGATGCTCTTCAATGGTAGTTAATCAAGTTAACTCATCTTTACACCTGTTTACGAGCCGTCATTCTCCCAGGTAACTCATATAAAAATCGTAACAACATTTCCACAAAGTCTAAGAGTTCAATAGCATCTTCTTTTAACATACATGGAATCTCATGGGTAGCCTCATTACCTTTGTTTCTTATATGATCTACCCATTCTTTGCTATTTGGAGGGATAAAGTGATTTGATTCTAGAAAATTCACATAGTAAGCGAAATTTTTTCCTTCCTCAGCTCCTTTAGAAACTGCTGTATTCATTAATATTTTTCTTGATGAAAGAACAGCTGATGTGAATGCATTTACAGAAATGCAATTTCTCACCTCGTTATATAACTGTTCTATATCATTAGGTAAATACTTTAAATCTTGACCTAATCTAGGTCCAGGAAACTGTTCATTAGATGAAGTGATATCTAATGTAGGTCTATTACAGTTAGGGCAAATGAAAATTCTAGCTTGCACCTGATTAGTCCTCGCGTTATTATCAACAGATTTATAGCCAATGGACGGACTTGCTAATGAGTTGCAGTATCCACAGAAAAATGAGACTCCACTATAACTCACTGCTGTACCCCAAATACCATGAATTCTTTCCATAAAAAATCCACCTCCAAATAAAACTAAAATGTACGATCAGCAATCCTAAAATTCATGAAGTACTAATTATCTTTTTTTGACTTTAGATCATTTATGCTAACAACATTATCACTAAATTCAGGTGTTTCAGGCTTTAGATAATTTTTGTCTAAACCTAGTAGTTGCTCAACCTCTGCATGATGGAGTGACAAATGATATTTGTCTGAGAGTTCTTTCAAGAAATCTTTTGCTGTAATATGCTCATTTTCAATTAGCAACTCAATAGCTTGTTTCATACCAACCGGTGTTGCCATTTCCTTAACATCATCAAAAGGTTCTTTGGTTCTCCACTTTTTCACACTGATTTGACGTTGCAAATATTGATATGTGCTTGCACCGATAATGTTTAATTTGTACGCTCGCATTACCATTGCACCAATAGAAACATTCCACTTCTTCTTTAATACTTTGTAATACTCTAAATCGGTCGGATAGATCGATACATCCCTACCAAATCCATCTCGTGGTAGTAAAAAACAAGCTGCAAAATCATGAGCTTCATTCTCTATTTCCCTAAACTCCTCTTTCGAAATACTAGTTAAGTCCAAATTAGAATCGTGTAAAATTTTGTGTCCTAATTCATGGGCCAAATCAAATTGTCTACGGTAAAATGACTGTTTATCACTACCCAATACGATGGTTTCATAGACTTTATCGTTAACTATATATTGTGTACCGAACGCATCGATATTAGCTTTTTCAAGAGCTAAAGATGATACCGTGAAGCCTCTTGTCTCAAGCAACAACACTAAGTTAGAGATTGGCTCATTCCCAAGGGACCAATAATCTCTTAATCGCTTTGTTATTTCTTCAATATCATCCTCATTTGAGCTTTGGAACTGCTCGATATCCAAATTCGGAAAATCAACATATTCTTCTAATAAGACCCTAATAATTGTTAGATATTTAGCTCTGTCATACTGCATTTCCCGTTCTTTTTTACCTGTCGTTAGTAATGAACGAAAAAAAGTGCTTCCTGAATTAACTTTGATTGTATCCTCGTAAAAATATTGAAAAGGAAATTTTAAGAACTCCGAAATTTTCTGTACTGTATCGAATGGTGGGATTGCTTTATTATTTTCATATTTAGATATCATTTGTTTAGTAATAGATAATTCTTCTGCTAAATCAGTGATTGTGGTCCCACGATATAATCTACCTTCTCTTAAACGAATTCCATTGAATTGCTGGTTTAACATCTAAGTTCCTCCTCTGATGCTAATCCCATACCACTTCTTAAATTGTTCCTTCTTTATCCTTTTGTACATAGACCTTTTCTTTCTTTAACTTGGCAATAGATAAATCTGGTTCTTCTATTTTTTTCTTAAGCTTAGCGATTGTTGTTGCTTGTGTTTCTTCATTAACTGCTGCAGTTGATGGTAAAATGTCCTCATAATCAATGTTGCTAATATACTCAGACCAGTTTACTGAATCACATAATTCAAAATTTTGATTATATAAATGTACTGAAACATCTGTCATCTTTTTATACCTTTCTGTTCCAACTACGATTAATACTTGCTTGACTTTTGAATATGCATCCCCAAGAACCTTGATCGCATCTCTTGTTAAATACACTAGAGAATCCTCGTCATCTAGATATTTAAGTGACAATTGACCAGCATCTACATCTAAATCACCATTAATACTTGATAATGAATAAAAATAATGCGGTTTCTTTAATGTTAATTTCTTTTCCACTATTTTCAAATTCGCCTCTTTTGTAAACAAATATAGCATACCTGTAGATTTATGAAGAGGTGCATTCAATGTCCAGGTGCCTCGTTTCAACTCGAGAATTTCAAATTCTTCCTTACATAATTTATCAGCGAGTCTTCCAAAAATTATATCCCATGTCATAAAATTTCTAAAATTTCCTGTTGGCAAATGGTACTCTAACGCAATTTCGTTCCTTATTGCATTTGTATCATCAGTAAAACATTTAACAATTGATTCAATATGTTTTGAATCCTTCAAGATATACATAGACATTAACAAACACCCCTTTTTTGAAAATTAAACTACAAATACTATTTATTAATTAATACTTTACTACATTTTTTTAAATAAAGTCAACCAATTCTATTAATTTCTTTAAATAATCAACTTGTGTACCATATTATAAACACTAAATTATAGGACAGAGGTTTCATAGCGCTACACAATACCGTTTTCCTATTTGTAGAAGTGAAAGAATAAAAAGGAAAATTCGACATGTTTGTCGAACATTGCTGAGTTGGTAATAATTATTGTGAGGAGGAACAGATATGAGTAAAAAATTAGGAATCGCCGACAAGTACGGCAGAGAAATTGAAGACATTGCGAACAAATTAAGAGACCTTGAAAACAACCGTATTATTGAGTTAACTCAAGCTAACATGGACGGTAGCCTAGCGACTAATGTACAGCAACTTAGGAAAATGCTTAATGAGCTTATTAACAAGATTGATAATCAAGCACCATCAATTAATGATGATTTGGATGATCTATTTTAATCGGAGGAATTAATCTAATACATTAAGGACCTGTCGATTCATCCTACTTTATTACATATAAACTTAAAATATTATGTATTTATGGTAAGTGTAATCTTCCCTCCTATTCTTATTCACAACAACAATTTAACCTATAAGGAGTAAATAATATGGTAAACTTCGGTAAAAAACTAGGATCAGTTGAAATTAAGAAAAAGATAAATCCTACAGAAATTTATGATTCTTTAGATCGAGCTTCAGATAAAGGACCTTTACGCCCTGTTCAAAAAGAGATTTTGGAAAAATGGTATGAACATCATGCAGATGACAAAGACGTAATACTAAAATTGCATACGGGTCAAGGAAAAACTTTAACTGGTCTTTTAATGTTACAATCTCGTCTGAACAAAGGCACGGGTCCAGCAATATATTTATGTCCTGATAATTACTTAGTAGAACAAACCTGTAAGCAGGCAGAAAGTTTTGGAATTAACTACACGGTATATAACGGTGAAATTCCTGATGATTTTATTAATGAAAAGGCAATATTAATTACGAATATACAAACTCTGTTTAACGGTCTTTCAAAATTTGGTGTAGGGAGAAAATATACAGAAGTTTCAACCATTCTGATGGATGATGCACATGCATGTATTGATGCTATTAAGCATGCTTGCAAAATAGAATTAAAACAAGGTAGTGCTCCCTATCAAGAAATACTAGAGCTATTTGGCCCAGAACTTGAAAAACAAGGAGTTGGAACGTATGCAGAAATTTTAAGAAAAGAATATGATGCATTACTAACCGTACCTTACTGGGATTGGCAAGATAAACATAAAGATGTAGCGAAAATATTAGCCAGAAACACACAATTAAACGAAGTGAAATTCGCCTGGCAGATATTAAAAAATATTATTCGTGATTGTGATTGTTATATTACTGGAAACAAACTAGAGATAGTTCCCTATTCGACACCTTTAGATATGTTTAGTTCATACATGAATGCTGAACAGAGAATTTTTATGTCCGCAACTGTAAGTGATGATTCATTTTTAATAAAAGGTTTAGGGTTGAGCTCAGATACTGTTCAAAATCCCCTTTGCATTGATGATGAGAAATGGTCTGGAGAAAAAATGATTCTAATACCAAGTTTGATTGACTCTTCTTTGGACCGAGGTGAAGTTGTTAATTTAATGGCTAAACCCTTGAAAGAAAAAAAATATGGTGTAGTTGCACTCACACCTAGTTTTAAAGGGACCATGGACTGGAAGGAATACAAAGCAAATATCGCAGAAAAATCAACAATCTTTCAAGAGGTTGAAAAACTTAAGAATAAAGAATTTGAAAAAACACTTGTAATTGCTAACAGATACGATGGTGTTGATTTACCTGATTATACCTGCAGGATATTAATCATGGATTCCGCACCACATTTCGACTCTCTTCAAGATAAGTATATTGAGAACTGCAGAAGTAATAGTTATATAACATTAGTTAATAAAGCTCAAAAAATTGAACAGGGATTAGGAAGAAGTGTAAGAGGAGAAAAAGACTATTCCGTAATAATATTAATTGGTAGTGAATTGATTAGACTGATTAGATCAAAAAAAACAAGAGCATATTTTTCAGATCAAACGAGAGCTCAAATTGAATTGGGTTTAGAGATAGCGGAATTTGCAAAAGACGAAATTAATAATGGTGCGAAGCCAATTACTTCGTTTATGGGACTCATTAATCAATCAATTAATAGAGATGGAGAATGGAAGGAATTTTATACTCAAAAAATGGATAGTATTAAACCCCTTGATACTGTGCGGGATATTTTAAATATTTTTTCTATTGAGAAACAAGCAATTAATCAATACATGTTGGAGGATTTCAATGGATCAGTTTCATTAATTCAAGGGCTAATAGATAAGTATATAAATGATCCTGAAGAAAAAGGTTGGTACTTACAAGAAATGGCGAAATTTGTTTATCCTTTTTCTAAAACTGAATCTAATAAGTTTCAAGTTGCCGCCCATAAATGCAATAGATATCTACTGAAACCAAAAACAGGAATGGAATTTTCTAAACTTTCAATAATCAGTTGGAAGCGAATTGAAAGTATTAAAAAAATATTAGAAAAATACAATAATTTTGAAGAACTTCAACTAGATTTAAACAGCACATTAGATGCTTTAAGATTCGGTGTTAAGGCAGATGATTTTGAAGAAGCATTAAATGATTTAGGGAAATTTTTAGGATTCCCTACCGAAAGACCCGATAAAGAATGGAAAGAAGGTCCCGATAATTTATGGCAACTCGGAAATAATGAATACTTATTAATAGAATGTAAAAACCAAGTGGATACAACAAGAAAAGAGATTTTTAAAGAAGAAACAGGACAAATGAATAATGCTTCAGCTTGGTTTAAAAAAAATTATGGTGACATTAAAGTTACAAGAGTTTTAATAATTCCAACAAAAACAGTGAGTAGAGCTGGTGGATTTTTGGATGAAGTGAAAATTTTGAGAAATACCAACTTGAATAAATTAATTAATAACGTACAAAATTTCTTTTCAGAATTTAAAACTTCTGATTTTAAAAGCTTATCCGAGACACAAATTCAAAATTATCTCAATACGCATTATCTATCTGTCATAGAGATAACTAATAAATATGTGGAAGAACCAAGAGTATATAGATAATGCTTAAGAACATTTTTTAGTTATCGTGTTGCCGAATTATACAGGTTAAACACTATATACTAGTAATTAAAACAAAAAAACCATTCCTTTCTATTGGAATGGTTTTTTGATACAACAAAAGCGAACTATCGTTCTATAAAGGAGTGATGATATGAAGTGTCAAAATAGAGGATTATATTCAAAACTTTATATGGAAAACTTGGCATTTATCAACTCCACCAACAGTAATGTGTGTTGCCAGTTGCACCGGGTCCTGTAAAAAAATGTTGTGTAAAGATAAGAAAAAATCGTCCGATTGAACGGACGATTTTTTCTTATTGTAATACTTCGCTGGCAATGTTTGATTCTGCTAAGCCAACTTCTTCAAGTATCTTATTCATCTAATACCACTTCACCTTCAGCAGCTAATGCTTCTGATTTCATTGTATATGCTTCTTGTATTTTGTTTAATGCTGAGTCAATTGTTTCTTGATGATCTTTTAATTCAGCAGGAACTTCTAATTCTTCTACTTTAGCCGCAGCATTGCTTTTAGCTATAATCTCCCATATGACAAAAGCTTCAACTAACCTGGCCCGTTAGTGCAAAAAGGTTAACAAAAAAGCGTTAATCCTTCTTGGATTAACGCACCCCTTACCCTTTAGTTTAATTAGGTTTACTAAGAACTTATTTACCCCTCTTTCTCGAGAATTCGTAACAGGTCCCTATCTACATTCTCGATGAACAGCTGAAACTCATTTGGACTATTCGGTCTAGAAATTAGCATATAAGGGCGCCAGGCGGAATTTTTGACAGTCCAGTTAAAGTCTCTTAACTGTTCCACTTCTTCTTCCCAATTAACAATCCAGCTGAAATTTCGTGTTTTTTCTATCATGATTCTCTTATGGCAATAGAGAGCAATTGCATTTTGCAAAGGCTCATGCCCAAGCATATATTTTAGGACATTGCCTGGTTCTGGAGGCATGATATCTACAAGTACACGGAAGAAACGTTCGAGAAAACTGAGCAGTTCATGATAATATTCCTTAATAAGATGCTCATCATTAGAACTCGGCTCCTTCTTCCCGAATATGAGCAAGCTTATGAATTTTTTTAATCTAACGCTAGTTGTGAAATGAGTCCTCTTTGGCCTAACCAGTCTGCTTTTGTTGAACTCCACTCTTATTGATTGCAAAGGATTTGAAATGCTATACAAATCTTTCACCAACACGTTCATTATGTCCCTCGTGTCATAATTGGCAATTAGTGACATCGATACTCGTTTTGAATTCGAATTCATATCCGCAAATAAAGTTTGTTGATTTAGAATTGATAGGCCGAAATACAATTGTAGGGTCATATCACTGTTTAAAATCCTTTCCTTCTTTTCTTCACTAATCCTTTTTGAGTTCGTATATAGTTCCAGACTTTTGATTCTGTGTTGCCCATCGATCACAACAAGCTTGCATGCTGCTGGAACAGTGAGTTGCATCTTCTCACGATCATAGTAACGGGTAGGATCTTCCGGGAAGTTACAGACGATGGATGGCAAGAAGATTCCGATATCTGTTTCAAAGCTATCAACATATTTAATGATTTTAGGTATCCTGTTGTAGCTAAGGTCACGGTTAATACCCGGATCAATACGGTATCGAGCAAGGATATCCCTCACTTTGATCTGAGTTGTCATTAATGCCTTATTTTCATCCTGGTCGATGACCTGGATGCTGCCTTTCAGTACGAAATCATCCATTGAAACCTCCCCCCCTTAATTCCTTTTCTAAATAACGGGTAATGATGGTGCTTCCTCTGGCCCCATTTGAAAAGTTGTATCTTTTTGTTGTTTGTTTATAGGGAATACCTAGTATCCTAAAATCTTTATTCCGATGAGACCAATCCACTTTCCTTATAACCTTGTCAAAGAGGCTTTCCATTGATAAATGTGGATTATTTTGAATAGCATGATGGATAAATAAAGCAATTCCAAACAGGACGCTAGGGATAAAAAGAATGTATTCCTTTCGGTTTAAGGCATTTTGGGGGGCATATTTAACGAGCAAGTTCAAAAATTCCTCCGTATTATTTCTGTATTTCTCAATATTCCCTTTTGTTAGTTTCCCGTTCGTCATCGCCGTATAGAAGACTCCTTCATTCAGCGTAATAATCAGGTTGTGCAATGTTGCAGCCGTCATCAATTTAGTCCTTGTTGTTTTGCTCCGCAATTCAAATTTATCTTCGGATATCGAGTGATGGTTCGCGATGATTTCTTTAGTGAGATCCGCACATGGGTTATTCTGTTTGTACATCACTAATAGTGTGTTGCTTACTTTGGAGGCTTTTGTATTTACGTCTGTAAAGAGCTGTTGTTCCTGCTGGATAGTAAGACTTTTAAAGATTTGTATAGTTAATGGGAAATTTTTTGCTGCGTTTAACTTCTGTCTGCTGTTCACATCATCCCTAATCTCGAGCATTTTTATCACCATTCCGAATGCAATAATACGATGCTGGCCATCCAACACAATAAGTTTGTCATCTAGATTTAAGTGATACTTATCGCCATCATCAATGAATTGCCCCTTTCCCCTTGATGAAAATATTAAGGGAGGGAAATAAATATTGTTTCCATCCAACCCGTAATTGATATATTTTTTGATATCTGTCACATGCTGCTCAATTACATCCCGTTGAACATCTCTGTCAATCTCGATAAACTTCAAGACCTGTTCAGCTGTGCATTGCATAGAAATTACTTCTTTACCGAACTGGTAGCCCCTTACTGCATTAAACGTCAGGTGATGTGGTGTCACAGTTAAACTCTTTAAATTTGCCATCTCTTCCAACACTCCTTTCTTCTTTTGGCTGTGGGATTTCTTTTTGATTCCTACAATAGTCCATTTTATGGGTATACCTAGGTTTTAGACCTTGCTTACCTAAGATTTCAACAAATATAATAAATGAGGTTTCTCTCTGATATTTAACGTTTGACACAAGAAAATTTCATAAACATGACTGGTGATATCGACTTTACATCCATATCAATGAGCACATTTTAGATTTTGCTCTCCAATACGGAGTATAGACGAACTAATTATGTATTCAGCCGTCGACTACTTGCGTGCACAATCCAAGAAGAAAAATACAAATCTAAATTAATTTTCAATAAAAAAAGCCAGATTCGATTTCAGGCTTTTAATGATCCATATATTGAATTAACTCCTTGATTCCATCTTTACTAATCCATGCCTCACCAATGGTTAAGACATTTAGGTATTGTCATAACTAATTTCGCTATTCAATCATCGTCTTTTAGAAATTAAGTAAGATTGACTCCTCTTACCTTTAAGACATCTATAATGTTTTTGGCAATGTAAGAAATTCATCCCTGTCTCTTCAATAAATGTAGTCTATAATTATTCATCGATTCCACCAATCTAAGGTGATTGGATTCCTATTAGAGATTGTAGAAGCCCGTCACCAAATTGCATTTACAATCTTTTGTTCACAATTTGATACGCAAGGATGGTACGAAAAAATTGCTGAAGCCACATTGGCTGATACCATTCTCGATCTAATCATTCTGACTCATATAGTATTTTGATTGATGGAGACACCTCCATGAGAGTGACTGCCGTCAGGTAGTGGCTCTCTTGGTGTCCGAAGTGTCTCAAAAATCTGTCTCGTGTGTCTCATTTCCATGGCTATATTCACTTATAACCCAACACTTTGTAGACAGCTATTTTCTTACCTGTCCAGCAACTTCTAATGACATCGCCCATTCAGCTATGCCATTCGATAATTTAATATTATTCTCTATGATTCCATAACAAAATTTTTCTCCCAAAATAATAAGATCAGATTCAATCTTTATAGAATCTTTACCTAATTCGTTTTGAAGGTATTCAATAGTATCTTTGAAATTGAAAGCTTTTCCACCATTATGAGCGAATTTATTTCTAACTAATCTGCACATATTAAGTAGAGCAAACTCTCTTTTATATTGGTCAAAATGACTGACATCAACATTATTTAAATAATAATGGGCTTTATGTATATCGTTATCGCCTTTCAAGTCTCCGTATCCTTTTATTCTATTCCCAACAAAAGCCGCATGGTTAAGACACGTTTCTTTTAACATAAATTCTGTAAACGAGTAAATACTGTTTAATAAAGTCATTCTTGATAAATTCAGAAAATCTTTTCCATAAATTTCTTTAGGACGCGAAAAAAAATCCTTTGCTTTATATTTCTCTGTTAGATCATTGTATATTTGAACTTCTTTTCTTAATTTTGTTTCTATATAGTTTGAATAGGAACTAAGAGAATTAAGAGTTTCAATTGTTTGTAGCGGCAAACTAATGCCGAATTCTTTTTCCCTAGTCATTTTTTCAACTCTTTTCTTATTTTTTCTAAATCTATTGTTTTTGATATAGAATTTTTCTAGCAGTTACAGTCAATTTACCTAACGACTGCTACTTTCAATTTAAGAACACAAGATTAACTTCATCCATGACCTGGTTATTTATCACATTTTTTATTGCTAAAGATTCATAATAATTCTTCCCTACCGGTTCATCTTCAAAAACTACATTCTTCCCAACAATTGAAAATACTTCTTGTTTAATTTGATCTAATTTTACATTGAAAAATTCTTTTCTATTGTTTACAAGATTTATTCGATTGGCATTAAAAACAGAGTGCAAATGATTTTCTAAATGAGGTGCATCGTCTGTTAAAATCATAGCATGAACGTCATATTCAAATGGCACAGCTGCCCCGCTCAATTCCTTAATCCGATCAGCAGGTTCTAAACGTCTCGTCATCCCAATTTTGTAAACATCCTTACCAAACGCCCCAATATTAGAGATAATATAGACATAACCAGACTTGCCCACTAAGTGGATATATTCCAATTCTTCTCTTTTCTTCTCAATCAATTCTAATGAATCATACAACTCGCTTATTCTATTAAGCACTGCAGTATCATTTTCTTCTGTCTTAATGTTTTGTTTATGTAATGCTGATAATTCTTTTTCTACCTCTTTCTGGTGATTATTATACTCTAATGTCTTTTCCTTAATTTCACGTTCCACTTTTCTTCTTTCGCGCTCTTCTTCTCTTAAAACTCTTACTTTTTCTTTTTCATCTTGCTCAAACAACTTTAATTCATACACCAATTTTAATTCATCAACTTTTAATTGATGGTATTCGTCACAAATAACTAGCTCGTTCTTGGAATTTAATTTGTTTATTGATTCTAATGATTTATCCATCCTCAACTGTACATTTTCAAAATTAGAATGTTTCAAGGAAGTAATAGCATTATCGCATTCGGTATTATACGAACGAATCATGGCTTTGATATTCAAATCAGTCATCTTTCGCCCTTCACGTAAACTTCCGTTAACTGTCCATGAAGTTCCTTCTATTACGATGCGTTTTTGTTTAATTATTTCTCTTTGTTTTTGATAGTTAATATTTAATTCATCTTTATACTTTTCTGTAGTAATGAAAGGAAAATTTTTTTTATAAAAAGCAACAGATTGAAAATTCCGTTCATCTCTAGCCAGAACGAATGATTCTTTCAATGCTCTATAATTATGAAGAATTTTTTCCTTATTAATTAATAATTTTTCTAATTCCATTATATTATTTTGATATTGATCTACTTGCTCTTTTTGATATACCAGTCTCTGATCTAATTCCTTGATAAGTTTCCTTTCGTTTTCAGTAGCTTTTATGTATCTATCCTCTGTAGTACGATTAAATTCTTCAATTAAGTTAGAAAGTTCGAGTGATTTTTGATATTTTTCATTAATTATCATTTTAAGGGATAATTCTCCCTCTTGAACTGTTTCATTCAAGAAGTTTAGATGAGAAGTTTTTTGATTTACTTCAGATTCAAGTTCCGATATCTCTAGTTTTTTATCTTCGATTTTTGCTTCAAAAAATTTCATTTCATTTTTTAATTCTTCTAGATTATTAATGGTAATAATCATTTCTTCCAACTGTTTTTGCAACAAACTATAATCATTTTGCAAATTTTTAAATTCTTTCTGTAAATGCTCGCCTTCATTTTCTTTTTCTAATAAATGCATATTTTTTTCTTCTATGTCCTTCTCCAAAGCTATTATTCTATCTAAAGCTTCTTGATGTGTTTTTTTAGTAACAAACATGAACGATGACCTCCTTAGACTTCTGTTCCAATTAATACTTCATTTAACTCAAACTCTTTAGGTAATGAAATAACTGGTACTCCATTTATATCAATTAATTTAAATTGAATTTGCAACAAATGACCTCCTTACTGTTACCAATTCAACATTTACCTAATTATACCATTCGTGATATTCGTAACGCTTCAAATTTTAGTCAAAGTTTGGCTGTAGATGAGCTACCCTCTTTTACGAAATTGACCACCTCTTGAAATGTTGTAAACTACCCCCTCAACAAAAAACACCCATCATGTGATGAGTGCTACAGAGTTTTCTCGTATTCTTCTAAAACTTTGTAAAAAGTATTCTTTTTTAAGCCTAACAAGGACATAAATTGACCACCTGTTATCGATGATCAACATGAAGCACATTTTAACTACTAGTCCCCTCCAGCTTATTTACTCTTTACTACTCCAGAAGACTTGTAATTCTTCTTCTGTTTCAGATTTTAGTTCCTTCAGCTTTGACAGCATGAATTGTTCCTGTTCGGATAGAAAAGAACCAGAATTGATTTGACTAAACAATTCATCAATTTTTTTTGTTATAATACTCACACAAATATCAGCAGCCTCATTGTAACCATCAATAAATGCTTCATTCATCCATTTATCTCCTGATTCTCTTACACCATTTTTCGTATCATCCATAATATCTTTCAAAAAATCTTTCATTATCGTTCTCCAATCTGTATTATCCTTTTAAATCCCATCTCTAATAGATACCCCTGGATTATACCATAACTTGATTTTTTATTCTGAATAATCAAAGTGTTTTAACTGTTTCAATTTTCATTTTATATTCCAGTGTGAATAATCCCTTCGTACGCGAATGTAACGTTTTCCTATAAGTGTTACATTCATCTGTTAACAAAGAAACATGCATCTCCACGTCTTCTGTCAGAATCCAAACGAGCAACAATCGATTTTCCTTTATCAATTCCAGTTTATAGGCTATCGTTAAATCATAGTGAAACAGGCGTCCTATTACTTCCAAGGAGGAGATGCAGGGATGAATGCTTTACGACAGTCGACCGTCCAGCCGATCCGAAATAAACATAAAATAGAAGAAATGAAACAGCTGTTAAAGCAGCAGTCTTACCGGGATTATTTTCTGTTTGTCATGGGGATTAACTGCGGATTACGGATTAGCGATATGCTTCAACTGAGGGTGAAAGACGTGGCAGGAAAAGAACATCTGCATCTTCGAGAAGGCAAAACAGACAAATACAAGAAATTCCGACTAAATGCAACGCTACAGAACGAAATCGCGAGGTATGTAGCTGGTATGTATGATGACGACTACCTGTTCCCTTCCAGAAAAGGAATTCAGCCCATCACTCGAATTCAGGCGTATCGCATTCTTTCGAACGCGGCTAAACAAGTAGGCATCGAAGAGATTGGGACCCATACGCTACGGAAAACCTTTGGTTATCACTTCTATAAAAAAACGAATGACGTGGCCATGTTGCAGGATATTTTCAATCACTCAGCTCCGGTCGTCACCAAACGTTATATTGGGATATCACAGGACGAGATAGACCAGGCAATTGATGAG
>Ga0209013_10002290_pt1 | contig 17380 bp, 19 predicted proteins | sample Cruoilmetagenom2_FD_187291 | JGI IMG/M metagenome (GOLD analysis project Ga0209013, IMG submission 187291) | Oil polluted marine microbial communities from Coal Oil Point, Santa Barbara, California, USA - Sample 2 (SPAdes) (version 2) | ecosystem: Environmental > Aquatic > Marine > Oil seeps ...
GTATGGTTGCTGATAATCAGGGGGATCTCAACCTGCCACTCTCCGGCCTCATAGCGGGCCAGGATATCGTAGAAGCAGTGTGACTGCTTTGACACAAACAGGGCCATGCGCGGCACTTCATCCGAGAAATGCAGTCGCCAGTTCATCAAGAAACGTTTTGCTACGAGGGTTTTAAAATATTCACCGATCTTCTCGTCGGTAATGACAAAGTCATGCAGGTCCCATTCAATGCGCATGAAAAAGGCTTGACGCTCCGTATCCACATGTTGGTCCAGATATAGGATATTGCCGCCGTTCTTGAATATGAACTCGGTAATTGAGATCACAATCCCCTTCTGATCCGAGCAATGGATCAGCAGGACTGCTGATTTCGATGTCGCGTTGTTCACATCGCTTCCTTGTTTGCCGGGTTGAGATACCCTGATTACCAGATATAGGTCATGTTACCAGAACAAACTCGCCCGGTTTGACGACAGAGATAAAGGGAACGCATCATATAGATCTGTTAGAGGAACCGGGCAGCCGGCAGGCCAGATAACATTGTGTAGATATCCGGTTTCGCTGGCGATTTCCACCCTTTAGCTGAAATTACAGCGCGTTAGATAATGAATTCCCGATATTGAGCGCATGCCTGCCGTTCATTGCCAGGACGAAACCACTCCACAATATTTTTGTAAACGGGGAAGCCCGGCCAACTCCTGCCCTTCATGGGCGGCCAACGAACGACAGTTAAAGCGCTAACACGATTAATCAGGAAATATGATCTTGATCATGCCCGATACGCTTGTATTACTGGCAAGGATCATCGTCCAGGTGAGTGCCAGCAAGGTCAGCGCTACTATGATCGCCACGACACACCAGCAACAGGTCTTTTCACAGGTCTCGCCGGTTTTAGATTTTAAACTCATGCCTTTCCCCCTTTAGCGCGAAAGCCAATTATTTTACTGACATATATATCTTAGTACGCATTTGGGAATCCATCTACGAGTAAAGCCACTTACCTCAGGAACTTCCGACTTCAACCAATAACCTGCTGTTCGACACACTCTGAATACTGATTGTTGATGGGGCTGGCAAGGGGGATAACCGGCCAACTCCTGCCCTACGGAGGCAACCAACGAACGGCAGGTTCAACTGACGGTGGACAGCGGACGGTTAGGCATTGATAGTGATCTGTAGCCACCGGCTCGATACAGATGTTTTTCGAAAAGACTCACCCGTCTGAAAATATAAAACAAGGTAGAGCGACGTACCGAGACTAGTATGCTAACGCCGCATCAAAATCTCCAGCATGGCCTCGATCTTGGCCATGCGCGCTTCGATCATGTCCAGACGTTGTACCACCTGGCGGTCCTTTTCATGGCCTCCTTTGCTGTGCTGACCACCGCCGCGCATCATGCCGCCTTGGCCTTTGCCGTGCTGACCACCGCCGTGCATCATGCCCTTGCCGGGCATCAACTGGGGTGTTCCGGGGTTCACAGTGGTAGAGGCTTCGGTATCAGATGCAACCGTTTCCGCCGGTTTCTCCGACGCGGCTTGCTCTTCAGCCAAAGCTGATACCGAACCGGTTATGGAAAACAAGATGGTCATTGCCAAGATTGAATGCTTCATTGAATTCACCTTTGTGCTGCAGTTATAAGGTTACCAGTAATGACTGGAGCCAATATTTATTTGTATGGTGTATTAGTGGCTATGTATCGCTTGCAATCGGAAGATTGAAACCGAATATCGCGCCACTACGGTGTTGCGCGTCTGTCCATATCTTTCCTCCATGTTCCTCGATGATCGATCGGCTTATTGACAGTCCCATTCCCATACCCGAGGACTTGCTGGTCTGGAATGGATCAAACATTTTGTCAGTCATGTCAGCAGCGATACCTGACCCGTTGTCAGTCACAGTCGTTTCGATTGATTCATTCGGCAGCAGACGGGTCTGTACGATTATATGTCCTGTGGTCATTTCCGAGCCATTTGTTGCTTCCAGGCTGTTCATCACCAGATTAACCAGAACCTGCTCGATCTGAACCTTGTTTGCCATGACCTTGCAGCCCAGAGCGCCGGAGTGATGTTCTACCTTCACGTTTCTATTTTTCAGTTCAGGCTGTATAAATTCGATCACTCCCTCAATTACCCGGTCAATGTCCACGGGTTCCTTATGGAAGTCCTCCTTGCTGAGAAAATCACGCAGATGCCAGATGATCTGGCCGGCACGGTGTGCCTGTTTCTCGGCCCGTCCCAGTATTTCGCCAAGTTGCGGTGACGGCGATGGCAGCGAGTTCGCCAGCATTGCTGCTGTACCACAGTAGCTGATTAACGCAGTTAAGGGCTGATTTAATTCATGCGCTATACCCGACGCCATTTCTCCCATGGTGCTGAGCCGAATGACGTGGGCCATTTCGCTTTGCTGTCGCTGTATCTCTTCCTCAGCCTGCTTTTTATCGGTCACATCCCGCTGAATGATCAAAAAGGAAGTGAAACAGCCGCTTTCATCAGGTACCCCAGTTGCCTGGCATTCCATTTGGATAATATGGCCATCTTTGCAGACAAACTCGATGTCTGCCCGATTGTAACCTCTCTCCCTGAGGCCGGGGAAATTACAGTCACAAGTATCCTGAGACTTACTGGTAAAGAATTTCTTGATATTATTCCCAATAATCTCATCTTTTTCATAGCCTGAGTGTTCACAGGCATAGCGGTTGGTTTCTATAATCTTGCCTTCTGGATCAATAACGAAAATAAAGTCGGCGGCCGAATCAAATAAGGTCTGGAATCGTATTTCAGTTTCCTTCAGTTCTGTTTCTGCCTCCTTGGCTTTAGTGATGTCATCGGAAATACCTAGTAGGTAAATCGGTTGACCCTTGTCATCAAGTATGGGTACTTTCCTGGTGTGCAGCCATCGCTTGCCCAGAACTGTGTCAATTACTTCTTCCGGAATATTCTGCTCGATACCTGACTTAAGCACTTCACGATCCTTGTGGGTAAAAAAATCAGCCTGTGCCACAGGGAAAAAATCATAATCACTCTTGCCTATGAGTTTTTGGGACGACAATCCTAACAATCTTTCCCCAGTGTGGTTGATGCGTACAAAGCGTAACTCTTTAGCATCTTTGATAAAGACCATGCTGGGAATGTTATCGACAATGGAATTAAGAAAATTTTCCGCTGTCTTTGTGCGTTCGCTAGTTTCACGCTCCCGTCTTAGCAGGAGTTGAACATAGATTGCGAAGGTTACTGCCACTAAAAGGACGCTTGTTCGCATCCACACCTCGTGGTAAGTGGGATTCAGAAGCTCTTCGATGAAGGCCCCACTGCGAAATACAAACACATCAATGATTATGTCGGCGACATAAAAGCCAAGCCCCACGAGAAGCCCTATCCAGATAATGGTGTATCGCCCTGAGGGAGCACTATTATTTATAGCCATTTGGATGTTCGCTCGTTACCCTGTATGCCTTAAGTAGAAAGTGCATCCCGCTTCATCCCAAAACCCAAAAGAATATCTTCGATTGCTCATAGTCGTCGCCACTAAGCTCGATTGCAAGCATGGAGGTGTCTACTGTCCCGGGAGAAGCACAATAATGATGCTGGATGTGGAGCAGCACCATGAATGATAGCTATTAAACGTGCGTTCGAGCACCGGCAAAGCCAGAGAAATCGAGATTCTCGTAAAAAGTAACTGAACCTGGTAGTAACAGCAAATTAGTGTTGACTTGGATCCCGGAAATAGAGAGCAAAATAGGTCCTATGCTGCCCTTTAGGCTAAATGCATGAATGGTTGGGAACGCCCCAAAAGTGATCATCCAGTTCTCGACATATGGCTGACAAATCCAGGGTCATTAATACTGGTACTTGCGCTCACCCTGGGCAATCGTTCCCGCGCAAGACATATCGATTGCGGTGGCTCTTCGAATGGATGCGAAGCAGGGAATCATTCAAGCGAACTCCGCAAAATTCAGATCGATTCCGCAGCGATCAGCGCGAAAAGCGGGGCGAATGGCTGGTCTATAAAACTTAGAGTATAGGGAAAAGAGCTTTTGTCGGTACTTTCCTGCTACTTGATTTTAACAAGGTAAAAAAGAATCAGGCTGACGACGATCCATATTGCCGGGTAGATAACAAACAACCGAATAAATTTTGACCGGTACTTCTGCCGCTCTTTACGCTCATGCTCTTGATCCTCTATCGTCATTGCTTTCTCCCGATTATTCAATTTTCGCAAAATTATTTGTAGTGGTGAGTTGCAGAATCAGAATATTATCAGTTTTATCCAAGACTTATAAAATGTTTTCAAACCGGCAAGGCGATTGTGGTTTTGTGTTCGATGCGTAATGATAATAGCTTCGATCTTGACAGGATGGACTATAGTTGTGAGTAAACCCGCTATCTCGACTGCCATTCCGCTACGCCGTTACAAGTTTGGCGAATTCACCCTGACCGTGCTGGGGGATATCGAAAGTTCGGGTGAAATGAAATACCGGTATATCCTGGCCGTGATCCAGGGTGAAGATCCAGAGCCGGGACTGTATATCACGGCGGAGCAGGGTGTGGGTAAAGACTTGGCCATGCGCGTTATGATGAATGATGGTGATGAAGTGATCGGCCACTCCGACCAGTGGCGTGACCTGGATGTATTCGCCGATGAATCGATAAGCATCGTTTCACGGGTACTTGGTCTGTCAGACGAGACGCCGTATCAACTCATGTAACAGAGGGGCGATATGAGGAGGACGACCAGACGTGCAGTGTTGCTGTTGCCTGTCTTCGCGGTGCTCGTTTTTTCTACACCGGTTCAGGCCTTTTCTTTTTGTTTTTCATTTGGGAGCAATAACAACAAGTACTCCCCGTACAACCGCTACCCGCCACCTTATCCGCCGCCGCCCGCCGCTTTCTACCCGATGGCCCCCTATCAGCAGTTCATGCCAGGTCCGGTGTACTCTCCCGTGTACCCGCCATTAACACAACAACCGTACGATGTATTGGCGCCCGTCCAGCCGACGCAACAAGGACAATGGCAGGGTGTTATTGCACCCGTACCCGAAACTGAAAACTGAAGCCGGGGTTGTTGATACCGTCTGAAGCCGCAAAGGCGCCACTCGTCAGTCCGCGGAAGTGGGTGACGTTGCTGTCGTAACCGTCGGCATCCGGCACAGGCGTGTAGTTATAGGTTCCGCCGCCATCATTGGAGAACTCTATATCATCCGCAGTGTTGCCCAGCGCGACAAATGAATAGGCAAGTGCACTGGGTGTACTGCCGTCACTAAATGCCAGTGGCCCGGAGCCAGGAGCACTGATATCGTCGACAAACATTTCGGTGTTCGCCGGGATGGAATCGGTTACCGTGACCGAGTCCGTGTCCGCTGTTCCAAATCCGGAATTAGTGGAAGTAATGGTGTACTGCACTACGGAACCCGGTATGGCCTTCGGGTTGCTTGTGCCATTAGCCGGGTCAGACAGTGTTTGTACCGATTTGAGCGTCAGGATATCCGGCAACGGGTTAATGGTGCCGCCATTTCCGCCCGGACCGTCCATGTTGTCTTTGGTCCGACTGGGGATGTTTTGGCTATTGGAAGTGGCGATGTGAAAACCCAGCGATGCAGGGCCGGTAAAGCCCAGGGCGGCCCAGGAGATTTTTGTTTCCATCTCGACACCGGAAGCCGATCCACCGTTCTGGTCCTGGAAGTCCCTATTAGTTGCCTGCAGGGTGATGCCGGCGTCGTGTGTTCCGGGCATATCGTAGCCATCGGCCACGCCGGCGCTTGGACACCAGCCATCGGCGACGGAATTGGCCCCGGCTGCCGGGCAGGTTAGCGGATCGCCACTTGCCCTGGCACTGCTGTATTCATACAGGCGAACGGTCGTGGCGCCGGTATTACCTTGCCAGGATACCCGCAGCAGCAGTTCGCCTGATTGCATCAGTCCGTTGGGCCCGCTGCCACCGGAATCCATGAAGAACCACCATTCGGTGGTGTCACTGGTGCTGGCAGTACGCTTGACCCAGAAGTACAGGAAGTTGCTGTCGTAGGTATAGGCAAATGCCCTCAGGTCACGCCCGGTGCTATCAACCGGGTAGTCCAGGTCCGTTGACGAACTGAGTTTCTTGCCACCCGCCGCATCGGTCGAGAACTGTCCCGGGTTGCTGGTGATGTCGGTCGGGGCTGTCCAGTCAGTGATGATGCCATCAATGGTGATGGTACGCAGAATAACGGCGGACGACGCTGGCAGGGTGAAAAACAGCAGGCTGAGGAAAAGTAGTTTGCGTATCATTACTGCAGGGGTGCGTGGCTGTTATTTCACCAGATTGACGGTGCCGGGCAAGGTCTGCGACTCCAGCATCTTGAGTAACTCGGATGCCTCGACCGGCTTGCTGAACAGGTAACCCTGCACGATATGAACGCCCTGTTGCCTGAAAAAATTCAACTGCCTGACATTCTCGACGCCTTCTACAATCGGCAACAGTTCCAGGCTTTTGGCCATGGCAATAATGGCCTGTGCAATTGTGACATCTTCAGCGCTGTCGGGAATTTCACGCACGAAGGACTTGTCGATCTTGACGATATCGATAGGCAGGCGGCGCAGGTAACTGAGCGATGAGTAACCTGTGCCAAAGTCGTCCATGGCGATGCTGACACCCATGCACTTGAGCTTTTCCAGGATGATAATGGCTGAGTCGATGTTTTCCATCGCTACATTTTCGGTGATCTCGAGTTCAGTCATGCTTGCATCCAGGCCTGATTCCACGAGCGCCAGCTCAACGACATCTTCAAACCCGGGTCGTGAGAGTTGTGCAGAGGACAGGTTGACGGCGACCGTGAGATTGCTAAAACCGGCGTTGTGCCATTGCTGTAACTGTTTGAAAGCCGTGTGCAGCACCCATTCACCGATTGGTACAATGAGGCCGGTGTCTTCGGCAACCGGTATGAAGTCCAGTGGGCTGATAAACCCCATGGTGGGATGTTCCCATCTCAGCAGGGCCTCGACACCGATAATCATGTTTCTGCTGATATCGATTTTTGGTTGGTAGAACAGCTTCAGCTGGTTTTTTTCAAGCGCTCTCCTCAGGTTGGTTTCCATCGCCAGCTGTTTTCGTGAGCCGGCGTTCATTTCTGCGGTGTAGTAGACGGACTTGTTGCGGCCTAGTTCCTTGGCGCGGTACATGCTGATGTCAGCGTGTTTTATCAGTGTCTCTGCGTCGGTGCCATCGTAGGGATAGATGCTGATACCGATGCTGGTGGTGATGTGCAGTTCGTGACCATTACAGGATATCGGGTCCACCAGGCATTCAATGATTTTCTTGGCAATGCGTCCGGCATCGGCAGAGCCACTGATGCGCGGCAGCAGTATCATGAATTCATCACCGCCAAGGCGGGCAACGGTGTCTTCGTCGCGTACACAGTTGTTCAGCCGGCGCGCGATAACGCGCAGCAACTTGTCGCCGACGGCGTGCCCCAGTGAATCGTTGATAATCTTGAAGCGGTCAAGATCAAGAAACAGCAGGGCGGCATTGGTCTGTTGCCGGCGGGCATGTGCCAGTTCGCTGGTGATGCGGTCATTGAGCAGTATCCGGTTGGGAAGGCCGGTCAGTGCATCATGGTGAGCGTGGTACTCCATGCGGCTGGCAACCGACTCGGCCTGTTCCTTGGACAGCTCAAGTTGCTCGTTGGCAATCTCGAGTTCCCTGGTACGGCGTGCCACGCGCTCTTCCAGTTGTAAGCGATTTTCCCTGAGTTCATTGTCGCGTGACTGGATTTCATCCAGCATGGTATTGAAATCGGTGATCAGGTTGCCAATTTCATCCTTGCCTTCACCGATGACACGAACAGAATAGTTCTTGTCGGTGCTGACCTGGCGTGCGATGGCCGAGAGCCGCAGCAAGGGGTCGGTGATGATGCGTTGTAATTGTGCGCTCAGTACGAAAGTAACCAGCAATGAAGCAATCAGTACCAGGGCGACGATACCCAGAAACAGAATCAGCCGGTCATGAACGACCTCCATGTCGGAACGCAGGTAGACAGCACCAACCTGTTCGTCTTCATAGATGATGTGGGTAAACAGCTCGACGTAATCGCCCCAGAAGAGAATGTTCTCGGTTTGCAAGTTGGCTGCCGGGATCTCCGTACTCAGGCCGGGCTTTTTATAACTGGCGAATTCCATTTCATCCATGCTGTAGATAGCAGCAGCCTGTATATGTGGCTGTGAATTCAGGAAGCTGAGCGTCTCCTTGGCCGCAACCGGGTCAGAAAACAGCAGGGCTGCGCTGCTGTTGGCAGCAATGATGTCTGCCATGGTGCCAAGGTGATTACCCACGGTTTGCTGGGTGTTGATCCGGTCACTGGTAATAAAGGCAGTACTTGCCAGTAACAATGACACGGTACTGATAACAACAATCAGCAATGTCAGTTTCCTGCGAATGGGGATGTTTCGGAGGTTCAGCATGTCGCGGCGTTAATACCTCCCCGTTACGCTGATTGCCAGTGACAATAATTTCGAACTGACTCTCAGGCCGGCGGAACTGGCGGCATCCATATTGATTCTGAACCTGACCTTGCTCTGAACCAGTTTGAACTGGATGATTCCACCCTGCTCGATGAAGTCTTCTGCATCACTGACGGTCAGTACCGGTAGTTCCCTGACTATCAGCAGAATGTCGGTAAGTCTTGTATCCTCGCCGATGTAGACAAGCTGGCAGTCATCAACCATGGTATGGCTGTTGAGGCGTTTGACCACGAGTGTATGGTTGTGCACCGACTTGCCGGTGAGTTTGTCCAGCTGCGTGCCAAAAGGGTCGGTGCCAATGACGCAGAGTGAAAACTCTGTGCGGCCCTGCAGCGTTGCTTCCGGCCAGGTTACAAAGCGGGAGAAGTTGTACAAAAAGGCAGATTTTACCCGGTACTCTGAAATCTTTGCTTCATCGGCTACGGCAAGGGCTGGAACAGACAATAGCAATGCCGCAAGCAGGTATCGTACGATCCGGGGCAGGCCATATAACAGCGGCATGTCGTTGGGTGTGGTCATCGGTGCTCTAGAACGACCAGGTGACTCTGCCGTAGATGCTGCGTTCTACCTCGGTGGGTTGGGTATTGATGAAGTCCGGCAGGTATTCTGCATGCCGGCTGTTTAACAGGTTCTGACCAATAATGGACAGTTCCAGTCCGGGTTTTGCCTCCCATCCCAGTCGCAGGTCGGCCTCCACGTAGCTGTCAATCTCTACACCCGTCACCGTGACATCACCGACATAGCGCAAGGCGGCATCGAACTGCAGGTTGTTACCAAAATCCAGTGCTGACCAGACGGCGGCCTTGCTGACCGGGCTGGCATCTTCCGCACCTTTCGAGAAAGCATCGGTGCTGCCGTTGACCAGTCGCAGTTGCGTATCAAGCCAGCTGTAGCTTGCGTTGAGGCGCCAGCCCTTGCGTACCTGCCATTGACCGGCAAGTTCCAGGCCGTAGGTTTTGCCTTCCATGTTATTGTCAAAAGGAAACAGCACAGCCGGTGGTGGTCCTGGGTCAAAAACCGGATCCAGTGTGCGCAGCTTGTCATAGTCGTTATAGAAGGCTGCCACGTCCACAGACCAGATGTTGTTATAGTTCAATCGATAGCCCAGTTCGTAGGCAGTGAGGTCTTCCGAGTCATAATCGCTATTGCCTTCCGCGTAGATCGGTATGCCCGGGTCGGAAGCAGGCGGTGGTACCAGTCTCAGCATAACATCATGTTCACCGCGTGCCGGTGTGCGTACCGCACGTGACACCGATCCCCACCAGGTCTGGTTCTCGTCAACGGCCCAGGCCAGACGCACGTTTGGCTGATATTCAAAGCCACTGAAATCATTGTGCTCCAGCTTGACGCCTGCCGTGAGTCGCAGATTCTCCCGCAGGCTGAACTCATCCTGGATGAAGGTACTGTACAGGTTGACGCGGCGTGAGGAGGGATCAAGGCTGAAGGTCGCATTGTTGTCTGTGTCATCGCTGATATGCCGGTAATGGAGGCCCCAGACAATATCGTGTTTTTCCCGCCACTTGAAGTGGTGCTGAAAATCAGCATCGAAGGTGTCGCGGTCCTCGAACAGGACCTCGCCATCCAGGCCGACATGGTCATAGTAGAGCTGCAGGGCAAAGTTGGATGCATTCTCAAGCTTGTGTGACCAGCGGAATAACAGGTTGCCGCCATTGGTATCGGTGTCGCTCACCGTCGGGACAATCGTGGTGGGTGATGAGCCTGCAGGGACGTTGACCAGTTGACCGGCCTTGCCGCGGTAGTAGTCGCCCTGCAGGGTGATATCATCCTGATCTGTTTTTACCCAGTCGGTACGAAAGCCAACCTGTCCACTGCGCCAGTCATCATGCGCGCCATCAGCGTTATAGCCTTCATCATAGCTGTTGTATTTGGCATAGATTCGATAGTCTGCGCCGTTCCTGAATTTACCGCCGTGGCGGACGCTGCCAATCCCTTTCACTTCATTACCGGCTGTTACCGACACCATGTTGCCCCGGGTGTCTGCCGCGTTTTTCGTGATAATATTGATGACGCCGTTGACGGCATTGGCGCCCCACAGCGTGCCACCCGGTCCGCGTATCACCTCGATGCGATCGACATCTTCCAGCACCACGTCCTGTGAATCCCAGTAGACACCGGCGAACAGGGGGGTGTAAACACTGCGGCCGTCGATCAGTACCAGTAGCTTGTTGGCAAAACGGCTATTGAAGCCACGCGAGGTGATGGCCCACTTGTTGGCGTCAATGCGTGCGACCTCGATACCCGGTACACGGCGCAGCGCTTCGGGTACGTTGGTCACACCCCAGCGTCGCAGGTCATCATTGGTAATGACAAAAATGGCCGCTGCGGCTTCTGATTGTTTTTGTGGTCTTTTCGAGACCGAGGTGACCTCGATGTTCATGAGTGCCTCGAGACTCATATCCGTCAGGTCATCGGGCAGTTCGTCATTGAGGTTGGTAGCGTGTACGGAGAAGACGGTGAATAGTCCGGCGATGAGCCCGAGACCGGCGCGGTAGCTGTGACTCGCCAGGCGGGATAGACCGACTGGTGTGCCTTGTTCGTTGACCTGTGCTCTGATATCCATATGAAATATTCCTTGCAACACCCTCGTGGCCACTGGTATGCAGAAAGATTGCTATTCGGCGTGCTTGTCGACGGCAAACATGACACGCAGGCAAGCTCAGCAATGCCGCATGACTGGCTATCGGCGTTACAGGAATCAACCTTAAACGTTGATTAATGGTCAAAAAAATGTCACTCGGAGGGGTCGATACAGGTCAACCGGTGACGCAGCAGTGGTGATCAGGGAGGGTCGGTGACAGGTGTTACTGTTTGTCTTTATCTTTCGTGCCCGGCACGGTCAGGGGCACAACGACCGAGGATTGCGGTTCATCAACAAAACGCGGACGGGCCTTGTTTTCGCGCCCGGTGGCTGCGTTGAGTTCGCTTTCCCGTGCCGTGATCAGGCCCAGGCACCGCCGAATATCATTGACGGTCTCGTCTGACAGTGGATGGCGATGGCCGGGGCGTGTATAGGTGTCCTTGGCAATGCTGGTGAGTACTTGCCGCATGACGCGCAGGATGCGTTCTTCCTTGGTGAGTTCCTTGTCATTCATTGGGGTTACCATCGGGTCAATGATGTGATTGCTTATTGTACTGCACTGTAGCAGGGTGTTATTCCTTTATATAGAGGGTCGACCAGTCGCAGTGGGTTAATGATTTCAGTGTGTTGAGCAAGGTCTCACCGGGGACCGCCTCTGATGGATATATACCCCTGATTTCCACAAAACTTCGCCCGAAACCGGCAGATTTCCGGAAGCCCAGACTGGTGATGTCGCCTGAATAGTCACAGTGCGTACAGTGCCAGTCCCTGTTTGCCGGGTTGCTCTGCCACCTCTGAATCCGGGGCTGCCAATCCGCTACTGCCGTATGACATCCCGGGCAATGCGGCGCGGGTGTGCGGGGGTCGGACCTGAAGCGCAGTGTTGCGGAGCTTTCCAGGAACACATGGCAGAACTTTCCGGTAGTGCTGTCGGTTGCAAGCATCACAGGATCGGACGGGGGTTCCAGCTCAATCATCGGTGAACAGCCGAGGAAGGTAACGAGCTGCAGAAAGTGCTCACCGGTCGGATAGAAGGTGTCGTTATTCACTTCACGGGGCCGGCCGATCAATCCGATTGCCTGCAATTTTCCGACCAGCAGTGTGGTGCTGACGGCGGGACAGACCGGGTCTGACGGGAGCAGGATGAGTTTGTGTGCGGCCACTGGCGTTGCCTGACTGATTTCAGGGGACCATCATACTATGGCTGTCGCTGTATCGTGTTATCTACCATACTATGTAACAAATGGAAGTCAGCAGGGGTGTTGCAACATGTCAGCCAATGAACCGTTCTCAATTCATGCCCTGGAACTGGGGCCGATGGAAAACTTTATCTATCTGATCAACGATCATGCCTCCGGACGCGCAGCGGTTGTGGACCCGGCCTGGGATATTCCCGAGGTGCTGGCGCTGGCCGATTCCAGGGGAATGCGTATAACCGATATTCTGCTGACTCACAGTCACCACGATCATATCAACGGCATTAATGAAGTGCTGGAAAAATACGATGCTCAACTGCACCTGATGAAATCAGAAGCGCAATTCTGGGGTAACCAGCTGGACCTGCCGACACTGCATCATGGGGGCGATGTCATCGAGCTGGGTGACACAACGATCAAGATCCTGCACACCCCTGGACACACGCCGGGTTCGGCGTGTTACCACATCGGTAACGAGTTAATAACCGGTGATACGCTGTTCGTCTTTGGCTGTGGCCGCTGTGATCTGCGCGGTGGTGACCCGGAACAGATGTACGTCACCCTGAGAGACATGTCCGATCGCCTGCCATCCGGGACCGTGATTCACCCGGGTCACAACTATGCAGAGAAAACCACGGCGACCATGGACGAGCAGGTTGAGGGTAATCCCTTCATGCATTTTGAAAATGCAGCTGATTTTGTTCACTACCGCATGCACTACCATGACAAGCATCGCGATTCACCCTACGGCCCCGTCTGCAAGGGCGATGAAATGAATCCATGACAACGCAATCCTTCCGCGCCTGTCGCATACGTAATGATTCCGGCACAGTGACCGCCGGCATCGAGAATATGACGCTCGACCAGCTCTCACCCGGTGCAGTTGTTATCCGCGTGCATTACTCCAGTGTGAACTACAAGGATGCCCTGGCAGCAACCGGCCGGGGCAAGATTCTGCGCTCGTTTCCGCTGAACGGCGGCATTGATGCCGCCGGTGTGGTGGTGAGCTCGGAGAATAAACTTTTCAGCCCGGGTGACGAGGTGCTGGTGACCGGTTGCGGCCTGGGCGAAAGCCATGATGGCGGTTACTCGGAGTTTGTGCGAGTCCCGGCAGACTGGGTCGTGCCACTTCCGGAAGGTCTGTCACTGTTTGATGCCATGGCGCTGGGCACGGCCGGTTTCACTGCGGCGCTGGCCATCGACCGGCTTGAGCAGAACGGTCAGCAACCAGGGCAGGGAGCCATGGTCGTGACCGGTGCCAGCGGTGGTGTCGGCAGTGTGGCAATCGACCTGCTGAGTACGCGGGGTTATGAAGTTGTGGCCATGACACGAAAAAAGGATGCCACCGCGTATCTTGAAGGTCTGGGTGCGGCCAGTGTCAGCGATTATGATGAGCTCATCTCCGACAAGCCGTTGCAGTCCGCGCAGTGGGGCGGGGCGGTCGATAGCGTAGGTGGAAAGGTGCTCGCCGGACTAATCAGTAGTACACGCCCCTGGGGCAATATTGCCAGTATTGGTATGGCGGGCGGCAGCGAATGTCATGCCACGGTCATGCCGTTTATTCTGCGTGGTGTCAGTGTGCTGGGGATAACCTCGGCCAACTGTCCCATGGAACGCCGTCTCCGGGTCTGGCAACGACTGGTCTCGGACTTGCAGCCCGGACACTTGCAGCAGATCGTGACCGGGGAGATTGGCCTGGACGACTTGTCCGCTGTGTTCGAGCGCCTGCTGCAGGGGGAACATCGGGGCCGGTTTGTCGTCACGATGTAACCATAACCAGCAGGATATTCAATGAAACCGTATTTATCAGCGCTCAGACGTAACATTAATTCCGGTACGCGGCTTTGCCTGTTCCGCCGCTGTGAGCCGGAAGACTTCTCGGTGTCGCTGGATCAGCTGGTGCTGTTAATCGCGCTGAATTTCCTGCTCGCATTTTTCCTTGATCTGCTCATTAGCCTGCCACACCCGGAGTTTTCTTTCTATGCGGTGGCGGCGAATGGACTGGACGTGCTGTTGTTTCTGTTTGCAGCCTACCTGATTGGCAAGCTGCTGATGGACAAGGGCGCGGCGTTGCGTCTGGGAGTTTATCTCTACAGCATGAATCCATTCCTTTTGTTGTTATGGGTGTTGCTTGCGCGCCTGGGAGCCCTGGTGCCGCAAGAGAGCGTGACAGTCTACGGTGTAACTTATCTGGTCTATCTGACATGGGTGATCATTGCGATCGTATGGGCAATCACACTGCTGGCCGGTGGTTTCTCCCGCAAGGTCCCGGCTGCTTTCCTGGTGATGATGTTTGCCTGGATGCTGCCGGTATATTATTTTTCGGATGACACCACACTCTGGTATCCCTCGGCGGAGGGCGGCGTTGATGAGTATGCCGCTTACCGGGAACTGGATGTCGAACGCATGTTCTACCGGCAGCCGGAGTTGCTGTCTGAAAGACTGGAGTCGTTGCTGGCCGAGCGCAGTGACAGGGATGACCTTTATTTTGTCGGCTTTGCCGGTTATGCCCTGCAGGACGTCTTCAGGAATGAAATCCAGTTTGCCCGGGCATTGTTTGACAAGCGTTTTGATACACAGGGTCGTTCGCTGGTGCTGATCAATAATCTTGCAACCCGAAAAACCCTGCCGCTGGCAACTTCTGTCAATCTTGAACGCGCACTGCAGCACCTCGGCAATGTGATCGACCGTGATAATGATGTGGTGGTACTGTTTCTGACCAGTCATGGGAGCAAGGCCGATCTGTCAGTCAATTTCTGGCCATTACGATTGAACGACATGACGCCGGCGATGCTGAAACAGTACCTGGATGACGCGGCTATCAAGTGGCGCATCATTATGGTTTCAGCCTGTTACTCAGGCGGTTTTATCGAGACACTGAAAGACGAAAATACCGCCATCATGACTGCGGCAGCAATCGATCGAATGTCATTTGGCTGTGATGATGAACGCGAACTGACCTATTTCGGTGAGGCCTTGCTGCAGAACCAGTTGCAGTCACAGGTTTCGATTGCCGCAGCATTTGAAAACACGGCGAAAGAAATAGAATTGCGGGAACAGGCAGAACAGCTGGACCCGTCGCATCCACAAATCTACATTGGCAAGGCCATGCAAGAGAAGCTGCAGCGCCTTGAAACCTATCTGGTTCGGCATGCCGACAGGGTTGTCGATCCCGATCCCGTGTTACTGGAACCGTAGTCTCTTGAAAACACTGCCGGATTATCTCTGTAGTGGATTGCGTGTTGTCTCCATCGGTTTGAACCCGTCGCTGCCATCCGTGCGCGAGGGGTATTATTTTGCTAACCCGCGCAACCGATTCTGGCGGGCGCTACATTCCAGTGGACTGTTAACCGAGGGGCTTGAACCGGGTATTGCCGCGATGGAAGTCCTGTTGTCCCGGTACCGGATCGGCTTTACAGACGTGGTCAAGCGTCCGACCGCCGGGTCAAAAGATCTGCGTGCCGCGGATTTCCGTGAATGGGCGCCGGAGCTTAAAGTCAAACTGCTGCGCTATCAGCCAGGCGTTGCCTGGTTCCAGGGCAAGCTGGCCTATGCCCATTATCTGAAATACGGTGAAGAGATCAGGCCGGAAATCGACTGGGGGCCGCAGTCCCATACCATTGGATGCACCCGGGTGTTCGTGACACCCAATCCGAGTCCGGCCAATGCAGCCTACTCGCTGGATGATCTGAGTCGCTGCTACCGGCAACTGGGTGAATTCGCAGCGGATATTGATCCTGCAGAATAAGATTCGTGTTCTATACTTAAATCGAGCTAATCAGTGGAGGGTCTGGTCATGGCAATTGCATCTACTGTGTCAAATTATCTGGCCGAGCATGACGTGGCCTACGATGTATTGACGCATCCACACACGGCAACCAGCGGGGAAAGCGCGCAAGCCGCGCATGTGCCCGGTACCCGACTCGCCAAGTCGGTGGTTCTCGAGGATGAGCAGGGCTATCTCATGGTGGTATTACCTTCGAATCGACAGATTGACCTGGGTGAATTGCACCGGCAGCTCAATCGTAATCTCGGACTGGCAACCGAGGGTGAGCTGGGAAGTCTCTTTAATGATTGTGAAATCGGCGCGCTCCCGGCCATGGGGCCGGCCTACGGGATGGAAACGGTGGTGGATGACACGCTCGCAGAGCAGTCAGATATCTACTTCGAGGCGGGTGACCATGAGCAGCTGATTCACGTCAGTGCAGAAACCTTTCAAATCTTGCTGGGAGAGAGTGCCCGACACGGTCGTTTCAGCCACTGAACGGGGTGCGCTGTTACGCTGCCCCATGTAGTGTCATGGAGCGGCATAGGTGGTTGTATTGATTGTAAATTAAGGCATCAGAGCCCCAGTGCTGTAGTTCCCCAGCCGACACCGCCAACGGCTGCTTCCGGATGCCGGTGATGTACCTGCTTCTCGACTTCAGCCACCTGCGTCTCGGGAACATCGACCATCAACAGAATTTCGCCATGGGCGAGCGCATCCTGGAATTCTCCCAGGTGGGTATTTGGAACGCTGGTAAAGCGCAGGCCCGCGAAGAAATTCGTCATCATAATGACCACAGGAACGACCAGCCACCAGCCCCAGTTCATAGTTAGAACCAATGCAATAAAGATACACAGTGCCAGCACAAAGCTGATGAGATTAGCGTTCCAGAGGATTTTCTCCAGCCTGCTGGCGGTGTCCCTGGCCTGTCGCGGGGTGGATGTTGGCAGGCCGTCGATGCGGGTGAGTCCGTCACTCAGGGCGTGGATGTGTTCCGAGCTGACACCGCTGCTGTTCAGTTCGTCAACAACAGAGAGAGCGTGGCTTCTGTCTGGCAGCAGGAAATAAAGTCTTCTGTTCATTGAGCATCCCCTATTATCCAGTTAAAACAAAAGGTTATATGCTTAATTCAGGTGACTAGCCCTGTCGAGAAAACTGCTTCCCTCGCTTTACTTATAGCTGTTATTCCGGTGCCTATAACCCCGGACGTCGTAATGTTACTCCCGAGTATTGTCTGGCTGCAAACCCTTTATTGTCTGTTGACAGTCAACAGCGCCTGCAACACAATAGCGGGCTTGCATTTTGGAGGGGTTCCCGAGTGGTCAA
>Ga0209013_10002291_pt1 | contig 17380 bp, 13 predicted proteins | sample Cruoilmetagenom2_FD_187291 | JGI IMG/M metagenome (GOLD analysis project Ga0209013, IMG submission 187291) | Oil polluted marine microbial communities from Coal Oil Point, Santa Barbara, California, USA - Sample 2 (SPAdes) (version 2) | ecosystem: Environmental > Aquatic > Marine > Oil seeps ...
GTATACAAGATCGGAGACACAATAACATTGTCTAAAGAGGAGAACGTTGAACCGCTTCCCGGATTTAAGGAACCACAGCCAATGGTTTTTGCAGGATTTTATCCCGGTGAAGGATCCAACCACGATGAACTCAGAGAAGCGATCGAAAAACTTACTCTGAACGATTCTTCTCTTAAATTTGAACCTGAAACATCTCCTGCACTGGGGATCGGATTCAGATGTGGCTTCCTCGGACTACTTCACAAAGAAATTATTCAGGAGAGGCTGGAGAGGGAATACAACCTTGCTATAGTAACAACTTCACCATCGGTAAGATATAAAGTTACTACTACAAAAGGTACATCATACGAGATCGAATCTCCCGGTGCTCTACCCGAACCACAAAGCCTCGCCATGATCGAGGAACCTTATATTGAAGCAATTATAATAACTCCTGATGAATATCTTGGAAATATCATGAAGCTTCTCCAGGCCCGCAGAGGAATTCACAAAAAAATGGATTATATAAGTTCACAACGGGTCCACCTAACATATGAACTTCCTCTTGCTGAAGTGCTCTACGATTTTTTTAATAAGGTCAAATCAATCTCCCAGGGGTATGCATCATTTGATTATGAATTACTCGATTACAGGCAGTCTCCCCTCGTGAAACTTGATATTCTGATCAACGGAGAGCCCGTTGATGCACTTGCCATTATTGTACATAAGGACAAAGCTTTTGGTTTCGGAAATCTGCTCACATCGAAACTCAAGAAAGTAATACAGAAACAGATGTTCGAAGTTAACATTCAGGCGGCAATAAACAAAAGGGTGATAGCCAAGACTGTTGTAAAAGCTCTAAGGAAAAATGTGCTTGCAAAGTGTTACGGTGGCGATATCTCAAGAAAGATGAAACTTCTGGAAAAACAGAAAAAAGGGAAGAAGAGGATGAAAAGAATAGGAAAAGTTGATATCCCACAGGAAGCCTTCCTTGCAGCTCTCGAACTTGACGATTAGTCCCGAAATCAAATATAGGAGTTAGACATGACTGAAGAAGTAAAAAACGAAACCTTTCCACGAAGTTTCTGGACTGCAAATCTGACAGAATTGTTCGAGAGAGGAGCATACTACGCAATGGCAAGTTTTGTTGTCCTCTACCTCGGGCAATTGGGACTGGGTGACTACTGGCCAAGTACTTTGAATGGTTTTCTTTGGACCCTTGTTTATTTTCTCCCCATCCTTTCAGGAACAATCGCAGATCATATAGGATTTAAAAAATCTCTCCTTGGAGCGTTTGTTCTCCTTGCTATCGGATATTTTTTTATGGGATATCCCGTATGGTTCGGTGGTAATGAGCTCAGCTTAACAGTTGAAAGTGAAATAACAGCAGGACTGAGTATAATCATTCCAGTGGCGTTGGCGATCTTTCTTATCGGACTGGGCGGTTCTGTCATAAAACCATGTATATCAGGGACAATCCAGAAAACCTCCGGAAAAAGAGCAACACTCGCTTTCGGAATATTCTACATGATCATAAATGTCGGTTCACTTTTCGGCAGGGCGATAAGTTATTTTACCAGAACACAATTCAGTAATCTCAGTCTTATTTTTGCTGTGTCAGTTGCATGCTCTATTATTGCTTTTTTTGTAGTTTTATTCTTCTATACAGATTCGGAGAAGGAACTCGGTTTTGAAGTGGAGAAGAAACCGAAAAAATCTGTAAAGAAGATCCTGATCGACATGGTTCTGGTTCTTAGAAATAAGAGATTTGCTTTATTTCTTATTGTTTCAAGCGGTTTCTTTTTTATCTATGCACAAGTATACAACGTTATCCCGCTCTATCTAAAGAAAGTAGTGGAGCTCGATCCTGCAGTAGATCTTATAACGATGGCAAATCCGTTCGTTATAGTTTTCTTCCAGCTGCTGATAACAAAAAAATTCGGGAAATTGAAACCAATCAATTCAATCATTGTCGGTATTGTTATCATAGGGCTTGCCATGATCATAAACCTTGCACCGATATTCATATCAGGCGGAGTAGGTAAAATGGTCCTTGGAGATTTTATACCTATCGGATCACTTTTTGCGGTCCTGACAGTCGGTCTTATTGCTTTCGGTGAACTTTTCACATCAGCCAGAACTTACGAATATATAGGAGCTTTAGCTCCCAAAGGAAAAGAGGGACTATTTCTCGGATATGCAAATCTTCCGGTAGCGATAGGAGCTCTGATCGGCGGCCCTGCCGGTGCTTATATTTTCAACGGGATCATGTGTACAAACTCTGAAAAACTACCGTCAGGTCTTTTAAAACTTGATCCTTTCTGGAACTCAATGGGATGGGTAGTTCTGATGGCTATCGGACTCTTCTCAGCTTTCAGCATGTGGCTTTATAACAGGTGGTTGACAGCTAATCCTTACGAAAACACATAAATATCAGGTGGATGGGGGCCTCTCCGGAGGCTTCCATAACTCCACCTTATTCCCCTCCGGGTCAATGAACCACCCGAAAGTTCCATACTCACTATCTTCTATATCGGGAATGATCTGAGCCCCCCCGTTTTCAGCTTTTTTAAGAACTCCCCGGAAGTGAAGATTTAATGAACGCATCCAGGTCTTTTTTTAGTTTTTTCAATGATATCAAATTTATATACATCATGTGACCGGCATTATAATATTTGAAGGTAATGTTCTTTTTCAGGTTCTCAGGAAGGAAAAGATGATCGAAGGTATATTTTGTTGCAAAATACGGAGTAGCAAGATCATAATAACCCGATGCAACAAATATTTTCAGATAGGGGTTGGTTGTCATCGCTTTCGCCAGAGTATCTGACACATTCACATATCTACCTTCATACTTTCCGGTCTTCCATCCTCGGATCCTGTGGGTAATGATCTCATAGATCAGATCACTCCGGAATCCGAGCTCTTTTGAAACATAATTGTTCAATGTCTCCGTATAAGGCCCCTGGATCGCCGAGTAGCTCGGATCAGAGAAGAACCCCTCATCTTCGCTGAAACCCAGGTTACCATTGAACCTTTTAAATCTGCTGTCAAGCCTCCCCGTTTTCTCTCCTGTCTCATTCAGGAGTTCAAGAAAAAATTTATGAGCAGGAATCCTCAGATTATTCTCTTTAATAAATTGAAGCGAAAGAGATGTAAGGGAAGACAATCTTTCTGCAATATTGTTGAATTCTTCCGGATCAATTTTGTTTCCCCGGAGAAGTACAGCTGCATATTTCCCCAGAGCAAACTCCTCTGCATCCTTTAATACTTTTCCAAGATCATCACCATACTTCCCCGATAATTTCCCATGATACCACGCAGTCGCAGCATATGTAGGAAGGAATAGTAGAGGAGGGAGATCGTTCCCGAAGCTGAACCTAAGGGTCTTATGGTCAAGTACAGAAGAAACAAGAATTATTCCATTCAGATATATCCCGTGTCTTCCCTGAAGATATCCTGAAAGCCCTGCAGCACGGGTTGTACCATAACTTTCCCCGATAAGATATTTCGGGGAGGTCCATCTGTTGTACCTTGAAAGATATAACCGGATAAAATCCCCGACCGAAGCAATATCTTCACTGACACCATGAAATTCTTTCTCCTTTTCAGGAGATCCGGTGCGGCTGAATCCTGTACTGACAGGATCAATAAAGACCAGATCCGAAGAATCAAGTACTGTATATTTATTCGTTACAAGTTTGTAAGGGGGAGGAGGCATACTACCATCGTCCTTCATTAATACCCGCTTAGGGCCGAGGAGTCCCAGATGAAGCCATACAGATGAAGAACCTGGGCCTCCGTTGAATGAGAATATAACCGGGCGCTTCGACCTGTCACTGACACCCCTTTTCATATAAGATATAAAGAAGAAAGATGCATCCGGCCTCTTGTTTTCTCCTTTCAATACCATAGTTCCAGCAAAAGAATCGTATGAGATCTTTATACCGTTCAGAAGAATTGAGTGGGATTTTCTGACTATATTATCTTTCAGGTCTGCAGAGACCGGACCAGGTTTGTTCTCCCTGTTTTTCCCATTTAACAAAGGAGTGGCAATGAACAACAAAACCATAAAAAGAACTAACAGAGAGTAACCTTTTCGAATCATTTGAGACCTCCATACCCGGATCCATGAAATAATATTTCTAAAAAAGGGATCAGGAAAAAGATATTATAGAGGAAATAAAAAATTTCTGACAGTTTAAGCTTTCTGGCTGCTGATCTTAAGGAGCTTTCTCCTTTTGAGGGAAGATTCTATAATAGACTTGATGGAGAGGAGAGCGATAAACAGGTATCCATACTGAAAAAGAATCAGGAATGGAAGAACAAGCCACATGTGATTGATAAATGCTATATAGACTGCGATTGTAAAATATATTCCCAAAATGAGCTCGATCGAAGGGATAAGAAGCTTTCTTTTGGCTCTGTATTTCTTCTTGGTCCAATCCTCATGCCCCATTTCAACACCGAATTTCGGAGTCCGGACAAATTCACTCTCATGACCGAAAAGTGCCTCAATAACTGCTACAGAATTATTTACAGATAATCCTATACCCAGGCCCATCAGAAAAGGGAGGTATTTAAAAGTACTTTTCCATGACTGAAATATATATTTTTGTGATAGAAGATAGAATGCTGAGATCGAAGTTGTAGCAAGGAGGAAAAGCGGGATATCAATTATAAGCCATCTGTTCCAGTCAAGTTCGGTCCTAACGATTATCAGTGGAAGTATAAGGAGAGAGAAAGGTATCATAACGAGATAATTTACATTTCCTGCCAGATGAAAAACCGCCTCGATCTTAACTTTCAAAGGATAATCAGATCTGAATATCCTTCCGAGTAGTTTTTTCGCAGTTTGAATTGATCCCTTTGCCCACCGATGCTGCTGACTTTTGAATGCAATGATGTCGACCGGAAGTTCAGCCGGGACCTCATACATTGGGAGATAAATAAAATTCCATCCTTTCATCTGAGCCCTGTAACTCAGGTCAAGGTCTTCGGTCAGTGTATCATGTTGCCAACCACCGGCATTTATAATTGTCTCTTTTCTCCAGATGCCGGCAGTACCGTTAAAATTGAAAAAACGGCCGGTCCTGTTCCTTGCTGTATGTTCGATCACAAAATGGCCGTCAAGAAAGATCGCCTGTAATTTAGTAAGTAATGAATAATCTCTGTTAACATGGCCCCATCTCATCTGGATCATTCCTATCTTCGGGTTAGTAAAATAGTGGACAGTTCTCTTTAAAAAAGAGGGGGTCGGGATAAAATCCGCATCAAACACAGCAATAAACTCCCCTTTCGCAGTGGCCATACCCTCTTCAAGAGCACCGGCCTTAAAACCCGATCTGTTAGTCCGGTGAATATGTTTTATATCATAACCCTCATCCATGTATTTTTTGACCCTTGCTTTCACGATCTCAACTGTTTCATCTGTTGAGTCATCGAGCACCTGAATCTCAAGCAGGTTTTTCGGGTAATCAGTTTTGACCACACTGTCGATAAGCCTTTCAACTACATACATCTCATTGAAGAGTGGAAGCTGAATTGTAACCGGCGGAAGTTTCTCAAACTCCTTATCAGGGGTTATTTCTTTATCCAGGGTTTTCACAAATAGGAACGCAAGGTAGTATCTGTGGCTTCCATATATGGATAAGAAAGCAAGCAATACAAAATATAAAATAATCAGAGTGTAGTTAAAATCGTTCAATGTAGTATTTCCAATGAAAATGTTGCAAGCGATATACTACCCCATTTTTTCCCAAATATCAAGAAAACCAAAGCTGACGGGGCAGGGTGCAAGTGAAACTTAACAAAATAAAAATTCCGGTTTTGTGAGATACCTCACAGATTTATACAGTTTTCCCCGTTATTATGTCACCAAACAAAGGAGGATTTATGAAAAAAGTTAATTTATCAAGTGTTGTAATTTCAGGAATCATTGCAACTTCTGCAATGACAATGATGATGCTGGCCGCCCCATTGATGGGGATGCCTAAAATGAATATCAGCAAGATGTTGGGAAACGTTATGGGTAACAATGAAATTCTTGGATGGATGACCCATTTTGTAATCGGAATTGTCCTGGCTTTCATATACGGAGCCATTTTCTTCAGAAAATTTAATCAGAAAGGGTGGTTGGACGGGATCTTGTATTCTATTCTGCCATTTCTGGCTGCTCAGCTGATGGTCATGCCGATGATGATGGTAATAAATGGAATGAGCTTCACATCAGGGATCTTTTCAGGTTCAATTATTATGGCAATGGGGAGCCTGATCGGGCATATCATATTCGGTGCTGTCTTAGGGACTATTTATAAGAATAGTTAACTCCTCCAATGTTTTCAGGAGAAAAACCTGTGCCGGGCTTCGGCCCGGTATGGGCCCTACACTTCAGAAAGTTCTCTCAATTTTTCCAGATCTCCAATAATTATTTTCTTTTTCTCTGAATAGATCACTTTATCATCTTTAAGCCTGTTTAAGGCAAGAGTTGTGGATTCCCTCGTCGCCCCAATCATAGATGCAATATCGTTGTGAGTAAGTGACAGATTTATCAATATATTATCTTTATAATTTACACCGAACTTTTGATTAAGTTTTATCAGGAGGGAAATGATCCGGCCAGACACAGATTTAAATGTGAGCTCTTCGATCAACATCTGGAGCTCAATCACTTTCCTGCTCAGTAACTTATTAAGTTTGATCATTATTGATGGATTACTTTCAATATACTTAAAGAACTGGTCCTTTCGTATATAGCAGACCAGAGTTTCACTTAATGCTTCAGCATATTCATTATCTATATTCTCTTTTAATTGTGACAAACTGCCAAATATCTCATTCTCCTTCAGGATCGCATAAACCATCTCTTTTCCTGTCATGTCCAGTTTCAGGAGCTTAACTTTACCTTTTTTCAGGAAAAAGATCTTATCATGATCACGTTCACCTATATAAATGGATTCCCCCTTTCCGAAACTTTTCATTTTTGAGTTCCTGTCAAGGAACATCATTTCATCCATGGAAAGTCCGGAAAAAATATTTACCTTTTTCAGATACCAGACCTTGTCTTTAACAATTGGAAAAGTTGTTTTATTATCACTCATATTTTAATTTTAGGATTATCACACCCGATCCCTGTTGTCAAAATCATTTAAAATTGAACGGTTCCAAAATGTTTATTTTTATATTGATTACAAATTTTGTGAGAGGTAGAATTTAAATACATAAAACACAGGAGGTGTCGTTGTGAATCACAAGTTATACAAATTACTTTTAATTTTGACAATTATAATTTTTACAGCCGGAACATTTCTCCATTCCGGGAAAAAAGTGACGGAGAAGACCGACCCTCAGACAAGGCTGAAATGGTATGAAGATCATGTAGCGATGAAAGAGAGTTCTCTCTTCAAAAATCTTGCATGGCAGTTTCTGGGGCCTCTAAACGTCAGCGGCAGAATGACAGATGTTGAGGTGGTTTCTCCGAAAGGGAAAAATTACACCATGTATATCGCAGGAGCATCCGGCGGAGTATGGAAAACAGAAAATGAGGGTACTACCTGGGAACTGGTCTTTAAGAATCAGATGTCAACATCTATCGGAGACATAGCTCTCGCTCCCTCAGATCAGAATATAGTCTGGGTCGGAACCGGAGAAGGAAATATATTCAGAAGCTCTCAGGCCGGGGCAGGGATATATAAGTCACTCGATGGAGGGAAAAGCTGGAAACATATGGGGCTGATCGATACCAATACAATATCCAGGATCATAGTTCATCCGAAAAATCCGGATATTGTTTATGTTGCAGCATCCGGTCACGAATGGACAAACAATAATGCACGCGGATTATATAAAACCACCGATGGTGGAGAGACCTGGAAGAAGATAAAATACATTAACAGCAGCACCAGTGCGAACGATCTGGTGATGGACCCTACCAACCCTGAAATTCTATACGTCTCTTTCTGGCAGAGGATAAGGAGAAAATGGAACGACCCCAGGATTGAAAAAGGGTATAAATGGACCGGAATATACAGAACAGCGGATGGAGGGAAAACATGGACACCTGTGAATAAAGGACTCCCAGCACCGGAACACAGAGGAAGAATCGGGATAAACCTGTGCAGAACAAAACCGGAAGTTGTGTATGCCTTCGTCGATAACTACGAAATAGCCAGGAAATGGAGCACAGAAGAGAAGGCGGATTCCTATGGTAAGCCTGGAGAAGGAAAGATCAAAGGGGCTACTTTATACAGAAGTGATGACAGTGGTAATAACTGGAAACAGGTTAGTGAAAATAACGAATATATGCAGAATCTGTCCAACACTTACGGTTGGGTATTCGGCCAGATGAGGGTAGATCCGAATAATGAGAACAAAGTTTATGTTATGGGGCTGGCTCTCAATGTTTCCGATGACGGTGGAAAGACATTCAGACGTTTACCGGGAATGCATGGAGATCATCATGGATTATGGATAGACCCGGACAACTCCAATTATCTGGTCAACGTTAATGACGGCGGGATCGCGATCTCATATGACGGCGGGAAAAAATTCAGAACATTCTACAATAACCTGCCATTAGTTCAATTCTTTAATGTTATGTACGATATGGGAGACCCTTTTCGTGTATACGGTTCCGTTCAGGATCATGGAAGTTATAAAGCTGTTGTTGACCTGAGCAAAGGAAGATTTAATATCCCTGCACAGAAATGGGATTATGCACCGGGCGGAGAAGGGAGTCATCATGCTATTGATCCGACTGACACAAACACAGTCTATTCTGCAGGGTTCTACGGAACACTGATGAGAACTGACATCAAAAAAGATGAGACCAAGATCATAGTTCCGAGACGGAAAAAAGGTGAAGAAAGGTATAGGGGACAATGGCTGGCTCCTTTCATACTCTCACCCCATAATCCGAATGTAATATATCATGGGATGAACTTCATATTTAAATCTACGGATAAAGGGGAAAGTTGGAATAAGATAAGCCCCGATCTTTCATATAATATAAACTCCATGAAGGGTGACATTCCGTATCAGACAGTATTCGCCATCTCCGAATCACCGTTAAAGCAGGGGCTGATTTATGCAGGAACTGATGACGGAAGAGCATGGATCACAAAAGATGACGGGAAAAAATGGAGAGAAATATCACGAAAACTCCCATACAGAAAATGGGTGTCAAGGATAGTCGCATCCGAATATGAACCGGGAACTGTATATCTTACACAAAACGGGAAAAGAGAAGATGATTTCAGGCCATATATCTGGATGTCATCAAACTTCGGAAAAACATGGCAAAGCATTGCAGCCAATATCCCGAGTGGACCTGTAAATGTTATCAGAGAGGACCCATCAGACAGCAATATACTTTATACCGGAACAGATTTTGGTGTATATATCACACTCAATAAGGGGAAAACATGGCATGCCCTCATGGAGGGAATGGCTACTACATATATTCAGGATCTTGTAATTCAGCCGAAGAAAAATATACTGATCGCAGCCACGCATGGAAGAGGAATGTATGCGCTAGACATAAATTATATTCATAAAATTAAAAAGATCGGGTTTGATAAAGATCTATATTTGTTTAAATCCGAATGTGCAAAACTGCCTAAGCGGAAAACATGGTATTGGGCAGGGGCAAAACCGGGATACTTCGGATTCTGGCTTAAAGATCCCTCTGACATAAAGCTTGAGATCAGAGGAGAAGATGCAAAGATAGTCAGAACAATTAAATCAAAAGGAGTTAAAGGATTTAATTTCCTGAAATGGGATCTGAAACCGGAAAACCCGGAGCGGAGAAATCCGTTTGTAAAAGCCGGAACATATAAAATTAAGCTCACAGCAGGAAATTTAACATCAGATAGTTCAATTTTGGTGAATAAATAACTCAGAGGATATAATCGAAGAGGGAGGAGGATTGCTCCTCCTCCTTCCTCTGGTGGGGGTTAAATAAATACTTCTTCTTCTTTTTCCTTTTCTTCTTCTATAACTTTAAGTTTTTCCTGAAGTTCTTTTTCCTTAAGCTTCTTCATTTTTTTGATCTCTTCTTTATGTTTCATCTGCTCTTTTTTGTGCATTTTTTTTTCTTTGATGTATTTCAATTTCTCTTTATGAATATTCCCATCGGAATCACGCCATACTCTGACCTCATTCATGATCCTCGGTATATTAATATGTAAATTGTCTCCGAAGAACATCGCTCCGGACATTGATTTTTCACCGAGTTCAGCTGTCATAGTTTTTTTCTTTTTATGCCTGAAAATAGTGATCTTAACTTTGTCACCTTTCTTCTTCCCCTGGATAAACTTCGAAACATCTCCGGGCCCTTTGACAACTTTACCATCCAGTTTCAGGATAACATCACCGGAAATGAGTCCAGCTTTCTTTGCCCCACTATCCTTTGTCACACCCATCACCAGTGCACCGCCATCTTTTTTGACACCGAAATATTTCGCAAAATTATCATCCATGGACTTCATCTCGACTCCGAGGAAAGCACCCTTTTTCATCTTCCAGACTTTAGGGCCTTTTAGTCCCTTCAATTCTTTCAACGCTTTGAGCTCTTTTATTCCACTTAACTTCCCATGAAGTTTGTCCCCGAGAATTCGAAATTCATTCTTCCCATCCTTAAAATGGTACTCATTGATTTCCCTTTCCCCCAGGACAGCGGATATGGACATGCTCTTCCCCTCACGAACAAATTTCACTTTCACTTTTGACCCCGGTTTGTTACCGCTTACAGCATCAACAACATCATCGGGCCTTCGGGTTTTAACATCATCGACAAACTGGATAACATCATATTTCTTTAATCCAGCCTTAAATGCCGCTTCATCCTTTGTCACACCTGTTACAAGGACACCAAACTTTACACCGAACTCGTCTCTATCATCACCGGAGAGTTTCTCAATGTTTACTCCCAGATATCCTTTCCCTTCCGACTTCCCCGCATAACTCTGGACGGTGATCACCGCAAAGATAAGGAGAAAACTGAGCAGAACCAGGTGAGCCCTGCCATGTAGATTCTTCTTTAAAACTTTCATAACTGCCTCCATTATATTTTGTTAACTCCTTAGACAACAAAAACAGTTAAAAAGTTTCAGCAAATCTTAATTCTGAATCATTTCAATGCAATATCAACTTTATGAAGCTCCCACATCTCTTCATCAATATTTTCTTTCAGATAATAGTATTTACCTTTATATATCTTATAAAACCTCGCCGGCCTTCCGAATATCTTATTCCCGAAATCAATATCATTCGGTTCCGGGAGAAACAATTTTTTCAGAATTTTCCCGTTCATATCCATAACTATAAATTCAACATCATCAGACTTTCTTGTATTGGTCCTCACATAGATCCTTTTGCTGTCAATGACCATGTCCTGGATTATGGGAAGGAATTCGCCATGTTCAATCTTTACGATCTTCTTGAAGCTATCCCAGCCGATCTGTCTGACAGATGGATGGGTCTTTAATTGTTCAATTGCCAGATCTTTCATCTTCTCAGTAAATTCAACCTTCTTAAAATCCTTCTTTATCTCAGACAATTTGTTCCCTTTCAAGTCAAAGACAAGAATATTAAAGCCTTCAGGACTATTCTCAACATATAATTTATCATCAGCTGTAGTTATTCCCATCCCATCAAAAGTGAGATCCACTCTATTCTGCCCCCCCGACATCTTCTGCTTGTGAAAAACCTTGATATCTTTCATATCTTTGTCCATAACCGTAAGTTCGAACCATGCAACACCTTTTTCCCCCGGCCTGAACCTTGTTCCTATATAATTATCCCCCACAGGATACAAGTAGTTTGTAAATAACGGAATTTTGAATTCTTTTATAAGTGTGCCGTCTGTCTTGAAAATGATCGCTTTATCGATCCCACCAATGATAAAAGATTCTTCAAGAGGAATAATATAATTCGCCATAGAAGGTGTAACTTTAAGTTCACCGGGCCCCTCACCTTTTCTTCCGAACTTTTTTATAAATTTGAATGTTTTAATATCATAGCTGTATACAACCGCTCCCTCCGTGATAAGGATAGTATCTCCCGCCACTTCAATAAGCTCCGGTTTAATTACTTCATCAAGGTCCCTCATTTTTTCCGCCCGGGCCGTATTGATTACAATTAACAGTATTAATAAAAGCAATAAAATTTTTTTCATTGTATCTCCTTTTCATAACTACAACGTTCAACTATACCTCCCGGTTAACAAACATCATTCATTTGTTCTGAAAGGAGTTACATTGCGAAACCATCCATCTACTCTCGCGGGCACCGGAGGGGGGACTCGCCGAAGATCGATCCCCGCGAGGACTGCAGCGTTAGGCGGATGAGCACATCCGTAGCGGGAAGCGAAGTAGATGATGGCGAGAGCGAACATAACAAATGAATAAAAAAAAGGAACAAAATGAGAACTCCCCTGACGGGGACTTGTTGTCCTTCTTTATAAATGGCAACATCGTGTTCCCAGAGTGTTACATTTTTTTTAGAAGTGAAGGATTGGAAATTAGTTCTTCTTTTTTTTTTCTGGACAGTTTTTTTATTTTTATCTCATATTTCAGAGCTGTTCCATGAGATTCGACCTTTTTTTGAAATATGATGTTAAGCGGCCCCCTTCCCCTCAGGTATTTGGCCCCCTTTCCGGCCCTATGCTCTTCCAGCCTTCGTGAAACATCGTTGGAAATTCCGGTATAGTAAGTGCTGTCTCCGCATTTAATAATATAGACTGCCCATTTCTTTTTAACAGGAGTATTACCCATCTATCTTCTCGATATCATCCGACTCTCCGCCTTCAGCCTTGATCCTGATCAGAATATCTGATGCGATCTCTTCTATCGGCTTGTTCGTAACATCGATCACATAACACCCTTTTATTCTTCTGAATATTTTTTTCGCATATTTTAACTCATCCGTAACATATTCAATATCCGAATAACGTCCGGTCGATCCGCCGAGATGATGATCCCTGACACTCCTTAATTCAGACAGGTTTTTCGGATATGTTGACAGACCGAAAACATGAAGGCCCTCCAGATCGAAGATGATCTCCGGAGGATCAATATCCAGTATTATAGGGACATTTGCAACACGCCACCCTTTAAAAGCGAGATAGATGCTGAGAGGGGTTTTGAATGTTCTTGACACTCCCAGAAGAACAATTTCACCTTTATAAATCTCCTCAGCCCTCTGGCCGTCATCATGTCTGAATGCAAACTCCATCGCTTCTATCCGCTGGAAATATGATCTATTGAGTTTCCTGAACATTCCCGGGGTTTCCACAGGAGAATAGTCAAGCTGCCGGGAAAGTTGACCAAGCAAAGGCCCCATCAGATCTATGGTCTCAACATCATTCAGCCTTCCGAGGATCAATATCCTATCCCGGAGTTTCTTTGAAACTATTGTATGGACAACAAATCCTTTGTTTCTCTTCGCTTCATGAATAATATTTTTTATATCTTCATCTGTATGAATGTGTGATCTTATATTGATCTTTATATCTGCTTTAAAGAATTGGGCCATTGCCGACCGGAGAGCTCCCTCCGCAGTCTTTCCTGTCCCATCTGATATAACATAAACCTGATGTTTCATCTTGCCTTCGTTTTTTATTTCATCGGTCATTGTTCAGGCCTCTCAATCGGTAAGTAATAACTATAATTCATCCCAACAGATAAATTCAAGTCTGAAATCAGGGTGGAAATTAGCTTTATATTTTTTTAAGTTTACTATAACTTATATATTGAGCCGGAAATACTGAGATATTTTTTCATTTTTTTAAGTTGTTCCTCAAAGTAAGATCTGTCACCAACAACTAATTCCAATGCGGTTTCAGATGCCCTTACCGCCTCATTATATTTTTCATTAAGAAGATAGGCTTCTGCCAGAGTATCATAAATATGAGCCTCCATCTTTAATGCCGCCGCATCTTTTGCCAGCCTGAGCCCCCTCTTCCTTTCTCTGATATTTTCATCTTCACAGGTAACAAGGAGCCAAGCCAGATTATTGAGGGTTTCGGGCTGCTCATATTTGATCGACAATGACCTCTCATAATAGTCCCTCGCCGTTTTCCACTCTTTATTTTCATGATACAAGGCGGCGGCTGCGGTATAGAGCCTGTGATCAGAAGGAGACTTAACAATCCCTTTCTCCAATGCCCTTAATATTGTATCTCTTTCCACCCCTTCACTGAATGTCTTAACCATGGGATTTACACTTAGAACAACAACAGAAATTAAAACTGCGATATATGCCAAAAGCCCCTTTTTCACTTTTTTCCTGTGACGCGGTATTTCTACCCGGTTTTCCCTGCACTCTTCCAGAAACTCTATCCTTTCCATTATCGAGAAGTGATGCCAGTTGGCCCCCCTCTTCTCACTGATACCGCCTCCAAGTTTCTCAAATGAACTTATCAGATAACCCGGATCAATTCCGGAATCGAAACAATACAGATCCGCCTCTCTTTCAAAATTTCTCATAAAATATCCGAAGATGAACCTGAAATAGAGAATGAATATCAGTATCGAAAATATCCCGATCATCAAGTTGTAACCACTAATCCCAAAAACGCCTCCTTTTCCGGTAAGAAGATCAATCCCGATCGGAGAACTGAGGACTATAAGATTAATAATGCTCATCAGGCCTCCGCTTATAATTGCAAATCCGATGAACAATAACAAATAGTACAGAATATGTTTCCTTTTAACATGACCTGTTTCATGACTCACAACGGCCATTATCTCTTCAGTAGAAAGAAGTTTTATAAGTTCAGGTGTTATCAGGAGATATCTGAAAAACGGGAAATACCCGAGAACACCTGCAGTCAATAAACTTCTGCTTAAAGAGTTCCAGGATAGTACCTCTTTAAATGTTATCCCCTCATTATTGGTAAATTTTAATATTTCACTCCTCAGATAACCATCAGGAAGAGGTTTACAATCCCATAATCTTACTATCAGGATAGGGCCTGCAATCAGGAATATGACAAGAAACAGAGTAAAAAATAACAACTGAAAAAGAGGGGATGATGAATTTTCAGTGATCCACCGAATGTTAAATACTCTCAGCAGATCGGTGCCTAAAGTAAGCATCAGCCAGGGAATAACAATAGCAAGATTGAATTTAATATTATCCGATATGAACCGGGAGGTACTCTCAGATAGATAAATAATATCCTTAGAAGATTTATAACCCCAATACCAGACTATGGCAAAATGGAAAATAAATATAGATAAGATTATTACATCCCCTGCAAATGTCACTCCATTGAATCTGAAAACTGACAATACTATAGCTTTAAGATCAAACATATAAATCTCAAGAGTGAAAACAATAAGGGCTTTTACAAGAGAGATATTAGTTGTCCTGAGATAGTTGTTTCTGAACAGAGTTGAAGTACTTTCTGTATCAAAATGTTTCCTTCTGATCTCAAGGAAGGATCTTTTTATATGGAGAGAAAAAATAAATATCAGAAACGGGATAACGAGGGCATCAATGAATTGTGGAAATAAGTTGTTGGGAACAGATGGTGCTGTGATAAAAAGGGCTACAGCAATAATAAAGTACAAAAAGTTCTTATATATCATGATCCTTAATTAAGACTAAGTTTTCCACTTCAACTGATTTATTCTATATCCTAACACCCTAAATTGCAATAGACATGATCCGGTGTTAGAATATCCCATTGTCAAAGGGGCAGTAATAATGGGAAAAAATGTGTATGAAAATATTCTTGATGTGGTCGGCAATACTCCAATGGTAAAACTCACGAAGGTCATACCAGGAAAAGGTATCGATATTTTTGCAAAACTCGAGTTCATGAACCCGATGGGGAGTGTGAAGGATAGAGCTGCAAAATATATGATTGAAAAAGCGGAAGAGGACGGGCGTATAAAAGACGGACAACTTATTATAGAAAACTCTTCGGGAAATACGGCACTCGGACTTGCCCTGGTAGCCATTCAGAAAGGTTACAGGCTTAAAGTGGTAATAAGGGACAGGATAAGCGTTGAAAAGATAAACCAGCTTCTGGCATTAGGTGTTGATGTCCACAAAGTTGACAGTTCACTCCCTCCCGATGATCCCGAAAGCTACAACCGGATCACTCCCGCGATAGTCAGCAAGGACCCTGATTGTTACTTCCCGGATCAGCACAATAACAGGGAGAACAACGACTCCCACTATAACTCCACTGGCCCGGAAATATGGGAACAAATGGATGGAAAGATAGATTATTTCATTGCCGGGATAGGAACAGGCGGGACGATCGGTGGTGTTGCAAAATACCTCAAAGAGAAGGATCCGGGAATAAAAGTGATCGCAATCGACCCGGAAGGATCAATTTTTTATGACTATTTTAAGACAGGAAAAATATCTGAATCAGCTCCGTACCTGATCGAAGGGCTTGGAGATGAGTTCCTGATAAAATGTGCTGATTTTTCTAATATTGATGATATGTATCAGGTTTCCGATCGGGATTCTTTCCATTTTGCCAGACGTCTTATGAAAAAAGAAGGTATACTTGGCGGAGGGTCAAGCGGAGCTGCATTGTGGGGAGCACTGAAACTAGGTGAAACACTCTCAGGCCCCGCCAGGATCGTAACAATATTTCCTGACGGAGCGGCCCGTTATCTCAGCACCATCTTTAATGATGAATGGATGAAAGAGAAAAACCTGCTCTAAAAACTACCTGATCATTTCTTCAGATCTGTAATATGGAGCTTCCAGGATTCGTCATCTTCATCTTCAATAAGTGAAAACATTTTACCATTTTCTATCGAATAGAGGATGGCATAATAGGTAAAAGGAACATATCTGTCAAGAGGAACAAAAAGCCTTTTGATCTCATCCCCTTTCATATTCAGAATTATGCATTCCCATAGATCACCCTCCCTTTTATAGGTGATCACATGAATATGTTCATCTGCAATATAAAGATCACGGATGGCCGGGAAATACTCTTTGAACTTAATAAATTGTTTTATGTTTTCATAAAATTTTTTATATATGGAATACTTTTTAAACCATTTATGAGTCTCAGTTTTGAACTTCTCCGGGATCGGTACCTTTTCAAATTTTTTCTCAATTTTCCTGATCCGTTTTCCCTCATGATCAAATATCCCGATAACAAAATCTTTATTGCTTTCAGGAATAAATATTTTACCTTTATATGATGGATTATGGGTTATTGCACTCAAGGGGAGGATAAAGTCATTCTGGGGATTGACCGAAATATTGGTGTGAAACAGATTCTTCAATTCTTTCAGATCATTTGAATATAACCTTATACTTATCCTGAACTTGTTCTCTTTATCTGGAGAGGGGCCTATTGCAATAAAATTATCCTTAACCTGATAAAGTACAAGATTAGCAAAAGCCTTCCTCTCGTTAACAA
>Ga0209013_10002292_pt1 | contig 17378 bp, 18 predicted proteins | sample Cruoilmetagenom2_FD_187291 | JGI IMG/M metagenome (GOLD analysis project Ga0209013, IMG submission 187291) | Oil polluted marine microbial communities from Coal Oil Point, Santa Barbara, California, USA - Sample 2 (SPAdes) (version 2) | ecosystem: Environmental > Aquatic > Marine > Oil seeps ...
CGTACTTCACAGTACGTCGAGCACCTCGAGGTGAGAAAACGACGCTGGGGGCGGTTCATCGCCGGCCGCAGTAGAAAGCTGGTGAGATATGCGGGTTAGCCTCGTGACCCAGGATAGCGATGAGAAGAAGGTATAGTTGGAAAATGTCATCCGCCACCGAGGAAAACGAGGACGCAGCGGTCTCCAACGCTGATCGTGGACGTTCCATGCGCCTCATCGTCGGTCTGGCTCTTGTCTTCATCGTTTGTTTCGTCACACTGAACAGCAACTACCGGCCCCTCGGTCCTCCGGGTATCGATCCCGGCTGGCAGTGGGCGGTGAATCAGGCCCACAGCGCCGGGCTCGTCTTTGGCCGCGACATCGTCTTCACCTATGGCCCCCTCGGCTTCCTCATGGTGCCGCTCGACGTGTCCTCGAACCTCCTCGTAGCCAACATTTTTCTGATTGCAGTCCAGGTGCTTCTGGCCGCGGCGCTGGCGGCCTTATATTTTCGTGATCGTCGCTTGTCGGCGCTCGCCACCTTTGTCGTTCTCTTCGTCATCGCGCGCCACCAGGGCCTCTCCATCGAGGGGTTCTTCCTCATTGTCGTCGGTCTGCTCGCCCTGCTCGGCGTGTTCGCCGACCGCCGCCTCCCGCTTGCAGCCGCGGCACTCCTCGCGGCGATCCTGCTGATGGTCAAGATGTCGCTCGGGGTAGCCTCGTTGGTCATCCTGGCAGCCGCGTTCATCATCGCTCGTTTCATCTTCCACCGACCCTATCGATTCGCTCTCGGCCTTCTGCTCTTCCCGGTCACCCTGATTGTTCTTGCGGCACTGTTTTTTGACCGGCCGGGCAGCTTCTTCAGTTGGCTCCAGTTATCGGCGCAAGTGGTTTCGGGCTACAGCGTCGCCATGAGCCTCATCGGCCCGGGCGTGCAGGTCGCAGTGGGATTAATCGTGGTCGGCGTCTGGTTTGGGTTGTCGGTCGTGCTCCGCCACGATCGGCGTCTCCTCGCCTGCAATCTCGTCTTCGCGCCCGTCGTCCTGATCCAGTTTCGTCTCGCCTTCGTCCGCCAGGACAGCCACCAACTCCAGTTCGTGCCCTTCATGCTCGCCCTGATCGCGATCTCGTCGCTCTTCACGCATCGCCAGAGGCAGGTCGGCGCGCATGTTGCGGCCTTCGCGGCGCTTCTCATCGCCGGCGCCCTCACCGGTCTCGTCGACCCAATTGCGCGTGGCCTGTTACCAGCAAGCTTACTCACTGGCGGTTCGGGCCCACGCGCACTGTCGCAACTGCTGCACATCCGAGCGACACGGGAGGCGCTCGCCGCCGACAGCAAGGTCAACCTGGAGCCGCTTCGGCTTCGTGACAATTTGCGGGGCCTCCTGGAGGATTCGCGTAACGGTGTGGGCACCCTTCCCTGGGAGATCCAGTACTGCCCCGCCAACCGACTCGATTGGAACCCCACTCCGACACTGCAGCTTTACTCCGCCTACACCAGGGACCTCGATCTGTGGAGCGCCGAACACTACGCCGACGATGACGCCCCTCAGTTCATCATCAACTCCTTCGGAGGGGTTGGGATGAACCGCCAGCTGTTCGAAACACCCGCCACCTGGCGAACGGTCTTCATCAACTACGAGTTGCGCTCTGTCTGGTGGATGCCGGAGACAGCCCTGCTTCTCGAACGCCGGAAAGACCCGCCAAAGTGGAAACTCGAGGAGGTCGCGCGGAGCACCGTGGTCCTGGACGGGCCATCCGTACCGGTTCCCGCATCCGATCACCTCCTCTTTGCCGATATCAATCTCCGTTTCACCGGAATAGGGCGGATCCAGAAGACTCTCTTCCGGGTTCCGGCGGTGGCCCTGGTGATGACCCACGAGAGCCACCACGCCACCGCCTGCCGTTTTATCCCCGGAACCGCCGGAAACTCGGTACTGATCAACCGATTCCCGCGTGATTTCCTGGGCTACTGGCGGCTCTGGCAAAGGATTTCCGATGACCCAGTGGTGAGACTGGCCATCGGCGGCGAGGGAACTCCGTTCTTCCGGCCCCGGGCAGCCATCACCTGGCGTGAGCTCCGAATCGCCTCGCCCACGCCACCGTCTCCTGAAGACCCTCGGCAAAATATACCCGCGGAGTCCAGTCCAGCGTCTCCCGAATCGCCGTGATGTCCGCCGCCGAGGACCGCACGTCGCCCTGCTGTGGCCCGGCCGATATTACGGGGTGGGTTGTGCGGGTGTGCCCGAACTGATCCAGAATCGAGTCACAGAGCGCGTTGACAGAGGTCGGCGTCCCGCTCCCCAGGTTGAGGACCTTTCCCACCGATTGTGAGTCTTCGAGAACCGACATCCACGCCCGCACCACATCGCCAACGTACACGAAATCCCGCGACTGCTCTCCGTCACCATGGATGGTGATCGGCTCCCCACGCAACAGATTACCGAGAAAGATCGCGAGCACTCCCTGGTAGGGATTCGAGAGGCTCTGCCTGGGGCCGTAAACGTTGAACATCCGCAAGCAGGTGACGGCGAGGCCGTGCTCGAGGTCGGTGCGGGCGCCGGTGAGATGGACGTAGCGTTCGGCGGCGTACTTGGTGATTCCGTAGAAGGAGACGGGCGCCGGAGGTTCGGTCTCCGGGGTCGGAACCCGGACCGGGTTGCCATAGACGGTCATCGAGCTGGCAAAGACCAGTCGCGGCACGCCGAGATTGAGGCAGTGTTCGAGGACCTTGATCGTGCCCCCGACGTTGACTCCCAGATCCTCTCCGGGATCCGCGTAGGCGAGCCTGATCGAAGCCTGCCCGGCAATGTGAAAGACCGCATCGGGGACCGGATCGAAGGCTTGGCGCAGATCGTCGTCGACTCGCACGTCGCCGCGTACGAAGTCTGCGCCCGCATCGACGTTGCCGCGACTGCCGGTGCTCTCGTTGTCAATCACAACCACCGAGTGGCCGGCTGCGAGCAGACCGTCGACCAGGTGGCTGCCGATGAATCCGGCCCCGCCGGTCACCAGGATCCGCTGCCGAACCATCAACGCTCTCCCTCGCGCGCGCCGTCCGCCTCGTCCGCCCACGGCCTGAAGGCCTCCGACGACGGACGCCGGTAATCGTGCCTCACCAACAACCACTCGAACCACACGCTGAGGAGCACATACAGGTATCGGCTCCCCTGCTCCTTGAGCAGGAGGCTCGAGGTGCCGACGTCGCGGTTGTGCCACGAGATCGGGGTGACCTCGTAGGTGTAGCCGCGGGTAATCGCCTTGAGTGGAATCTCGATAGTCAGGTTGAAGTGGGGAGAGATGAATGGCCGGCAGCCCTCGATGACACACCGCCGGTAGCCCTTGAAGGCATTGGTGACGTCGTTGTATCGCAGACCGAAGAGGACGCGGATCAGACTGTTGGCGGCTCGGTTGATGCCCAGCTTGAAACGGGGATATCCGGAGCGCTCAGCCCCTCGAACGAATCGTGATCCGAAGGCGCACTCGGCCCTGTCGCGGAGTACCCGGAAATAGGTTTCGACATCCGCCGGTGCGTCGGAAGCATCCGCCATGGTGACGATCACTGCGTCGCCGGTGAACGCCTCGAGCCCCACCCGAACCGTTCGGCCGAAACCGTGCTCGCCCGTGTTCCGCAGCAGACGGACCCGAGAGTCGGCGGTCCCGAGAGACTCGACGATCGCTGCGGTGTCGTCGTCGCTCCCATCATCCACCACCAGGATTTCGAGGTCGGTGACACCGGCACCGTCGAGGTGATTCCGCAGGTCGTCGATCGTGGCCGCGATTTGGGGCGCCTCGTTGCGTGCCGGGATCACGAGCGAAAGCTTCACCCGGCGGCCTCGAATAGACGCCGCTGCCAGCTTTCAACGATCTCCTCGAAGATCTCGTCGAGTCCCTTGGTCAGCTCCCAAGCCGGAAGCGCCGCCCGCAGCCGGCTAAGGTCCGAGATGTAGCAGATGTGATCGCCGCGCCGAGGCTCATCCAGGTACGTCCAGCGCATCGTTTTACCCGTCATTTGCTCCACCTTCGCGAAAGCTTCGAGGATGGAGATCGAGTTGCCTCGGCCGCCGCCGAGGTTGAAGACAGCAGCTTTCTCGGGGCGCTCCCAGAAGAGCTCGATGCAGCGGGCGACATCGTACGAGTGGATGTTGTCACGAACCTGTTTGCCGTTGTAGCCGAAAACTGTGTACTCACGTTCCTCGAGATTGCAGCGCACGAGATAGCTCAGAAAACCGTGCAGCTCGACACCCGAATGATTGGGGCCCGTGAGGCATCCGCCGCGTAGACAGCAGGTCGGCAGGTCGAAGTACCGCCCGTACTCCTGCACCATGACATCGGCCGCCACCTTTGACGCGCCAAAAAGAGAGTGCAGCGCACCGTCCAGGCTCATCGTCTCGCCGATACCGTCGAAGTCAGCCGGATCTGCGTACTCCCAACGGGTCTCCTTCTCCACCAATGGCAGTGTGTTGGGTCGGTCCCCGTAGACCTTGTTGGTGGACATGTGAACGAAGACAGTCTCCGGCGCCGCCTTCCGGCACGCTTCGAGGAGGTTGAGGGTACCCACTGCATTGACGTCAAAGTCCTCGAATGGTCGCGAGGCTGCGAGGTCATGGCTCGGCTGGGCAGCCGCGTGCACCAACAACTCCGGCTTCACATCCTCCACCACGGCCTGCACCCCTTCACGATCGCGGATGTCGAGCTCCCGGTGAGTGAAATCGCGGCACGTTTCCACGAGCCGCCGCTGGTTCCAGCGGGTGTCGCCGGCCGGGCCGAAAAACTCGGCCCGCATATTGTTATCGACACCCACAACATGCCAGCCTCGGCTATCGAAGTGGGTCACGATCTCGGACCCAATGAGACCGTTCGAGCCGGTGACCAGTAGGGTGCTCATTTTCGATCCTTGAAGGGAGTCATGACAGGCATCGACAACGATTGTATCTTCTCACCCGGTTTTTTCCGAAATCTGGAATTCTGTTTCCAGTATTCCTGTTGTGCGGTCAGAAGGAGGTGACCGGTGCGAATCTCGAGACACGAAGAGTTCGGTCTGCGGCTGGTTGCGAACCTCGCCCACCGGGGCGGGCGCCTCAACATCCGCGAGCTCGCCGAACACGAAAATCTTCCGGACACCACCGTTGCCAAGGTGGTGGCCCGTCTCCGCAGATCCGGTCTGGTGACAGCCGAGCGCGGAAGAAACGGAGGCTACACGCTGACCCGGCCGGCCGAGCAGATCACGCTCGCGCAGGTGGTCGGCGCCTTCGGAAATCAGATCTACGATGCCGATTTCTGCAGTCGCATGAACGCGGGAAAAAGCTGCGCCCATGACGCCTCGTGCGAGTTGCGACCGGTGTGGAAGGGACTCGGAGCTGTGATCGGAAATTTCTTGGAAGGGGTCACGGTTGCGGACCTCGTTTGCGGCTCTCTGCCACGAACCCGCGTCACAGGACATTCGGAACAACCGCCGGCGGTGGGACACGCCACCGGCTGAACAGACCACAACGCTGCGACCCAAGGCCGCGGCCGCCATTCGAGGGAAAAATGCCGACTCAGGACAAGATCATAGAGGAGTTCGCGAACCGCGAGTACGAGCACGGCTTCGTCACCGAGGTCGAGCAGGAGACCCTGCCCCCGGGCCTCGACGAGGAGGTCATCCGGCTCATCTCGGCCAAGAAAGAGGAACCCGAGTGGCTGCTCGAGTGGCGGCTGAAGGCCTACCGGCACTGGCTGACGATGTCCGAGCCGCGCTGGCCCAACGTGAAGTACTCGCCGGTGGACTACCAGGCGATCTCCTACTACGCAGCACCGAAGGAGAGGCCGCAGCTCGAAAGCCTCGACGAGGTCGACCCCGAGATCCTCGCCACCTACGAGAAGCTCGGCATCCCTCTGGAGGAGCAGAAGATCCTCTCGGGGGTGGCGGTGGATGCGGTCTTCGACTCGGTCTCGGTCGCCACCACCTTCAAGGACAAACTCGGCGAGCTCGGCATCGTCTTCTGCTCCTTCTCCGAGGCGGTGCGGGAGCACCCCGATCTGGTGAAGAAATACCTCGGCTCGGTTGTACCGACCACCGACAACTACTTCGCCACTCTCAATTCGGCGGTCTTCTCGGACGGGTCCTTCGTCTACATACCGAAGGGCGTGCGCTGTCCGATGGAGCTCTCGACCTACTTCCGGATCAACGCCGCCAACACCGGTCAGTTCGAACGCACCTTGATCATCGCCGATGAAGGCGCTTACGTCAGCTACCTCGAGGGTTGCACGGCGCCCATGCGCGACGAGAACCAGCTGCACGCCGCAGTGGTCGAGCTGGTGGCCCTCGAGGATGCCCAGATCAAGTACTCCACCGTCCAGAACTGGTATCCGGGCGACAAGGAGACCGGCAAGGGGGGCATCTTCAATTTCGTCACCAAGCGTGGGATCTGCAAGGGTGCGCGGTCGAAGATCTCCTGGACGCAGGTGGAGACCGGCTCGGCGATTACCTGGAAATACCCGAGCGTGATTTTGAAGGGCGACGACACGGTCGGCGAGTTCTACTCGGTGGCCCTGACCGCCGGCCACCAGCAGGCCGACACCGGTTCAAAAATGATCCACCTCGGCAACAACACCTCGTCGACCATCATCTCCAAGGGCATCTCCGCCGGCCGCGGCCAGAACACCTACCGCGGCCTTGTCAAGGTAGCGAAGGGGGCGCGGAACGCCCGCAACTTCTCGCAGTGCGACTCGATGCTCATCGGAGACCGCTGCGGCGCCCACACCTTTCCCTATATCGAGATCGCCAACCCGACGGCGCAGATGGAGCACGAGGCCACGACCTCGAAGATCGGCGAAGACCAGATCTTCTACTGCAACCAGCGCGGCATCGACACCGAGGACGCGGTATCGATGATCGTCAACGGCTTCTGCAAGGAGGTCTTCCGCGAGCTGCCCATGGAGTTCGCTGTAGAAGCTCAGAAATTACTCGGCGTGTCACTTGAGGGGAGCGTGGGATGAAAACAGAATTCTTAATTTTGAATTCTCAATTCTCAATTGCTCCCGCAAACGTCGTTGGTAATTCAAAATTGAGAATTAAGAATTAAGAATTAAAGGTAATTTGGAGTTGAAATGCTCGAATTAAAGAGTTTACACGTTTCTGTCGACGGCACAGAGATCCTCAAGGGCATCGACCTCACGGTGAACGCCGGCGAGGTGCACGCCATCATGGGTCCAAACGGCTCGGGTAAGAGCACCCTGGCCAGCGTCCTCGCCGGCCGCGAGGAATACGAAATCACCGACGGCGAGATCCTTTACCTGGATCAGGACCTGCTCGAGCTCGACGCCGAGACGCGCGCCCGCGAGGGCCTCTTCCTCGCCTTCCAGTACCCGGTGGAAATCCCGGGCGTCAGCAACACCTACTTCCTGCGTGCCGCGCTCAACGCCATCCGCACTCACCGCGGCGAGGAAGAGATTGACGCCATGGACTTCCTCTCCCTGGTTCGCGACAAGGTGCGATTGATCAAGCTCGATGAGAGCCTGCTCAAGCGGCCGGTGAACGAAGGCTTCTCCGGCGGCGAGAAGAAGCGTAATGAGATCTTCCACATGGCCGTGCTCGAGCCGCGGCTGGCGATCCTCGACGAGACCGACTCCGGACTCGACATCGATGCCCTCAAGATCGTCGCCGACGGCGTCAACTCGCTGCGCGATCCCGAGCGGTCCTTCGTCCTCATAACCCACTACCAGCGGCTGCTCAACTATATCGTTCCGGACTTCGTGCACGTGTTGATGGACGGCCGAATCGTCCGCTCGGGTGGGCGAGAGCTGGCGCTCCAGCTCGAAGACCAGGGCTACGAGTGGCTCGATAACGAGCCGGCGGTGGCAGAGGCATGACAGGAACCTCGCCCGCACCGTTCTCGGCAGCCCTCGAAGCTGCCTCCTCCGCGCCCTCGCCGAAAGTGCTGCTCGCCCTGCGGGAAGCGGGACGCAAGAGCTTCGAGAAGCTCCGCCTCCCGAGCCGTCGAGAGGAAGCGTGGCGGTTCACGCGCCTCAAAGCCATCGAGGGAGCGGCATTCGAACCTCCGGCTGTCGTCCCGTCCCGCATCGACATCTCGCCCTGGAAGTTGGCCGGCAGTCACCTCCTCACTTTTATTGACGGCGTCCTCGACGCAGAGCTTTCCGATGTCGTTGACCTTCCCGACGGGGCGGTCGTATCTAACCTCGTCCTGGCCGCAGCCGCAGGGTCGGAGCTCGTCCAGAAACATCTCGGAAGCCTGGCGCCTCTCGACCAGCACCTTTTTGCAGCGCTCAACACCGCTGTCTTTTCGGATGGCGCCCTCATCCACCTGCCTGCTGGCGTCGAGATCGAGCGGCCGATCCAGCTGCTCTTCGTCTCGGGATCCGATGGGCGGGCGACTCTCGCCGCACCGCGCATCCTCGTCGTCGCCGGCGCCGGCAGCCGCGCGACGGTGGTCGAGAGCCACGTGGGCGCGGGCGGCGCCGCTCTCAGTTGCCCGGTGAGCGAGATCGTGCTCGAAGAAGATGCGGTTGTCGACCACGTGGTGGTGCAGGAAGAGGGGATCGACGCGAGCCAGCTCGCGGTCCGTCAGGTCCAGCTCGCCGCGCGCAGCCGCTACTCGGCCCAGACGGTGTCGCTCGGCGGCGCCCTGGCGCGCACGGACATCGGTGTCATCCTCGATGGAGAGGGCGCCGAAGCCTCCCTCGACGGCTTCTACCTCACCGACAACGAGCAACAGGCGGACTCCCACCTCACGGTGCGCCACAAGAAGCCCAACTGCAGGAGCTTCCAGCTCTACAAGGGAATCCTCGCCGGTTCCTCCCGGGCGGTCTTCAACGGCCGGATCGTCGTCGACCAGGATGCCCAGAAGACCGACGCCAGACAATCGAACCGCAACCTCCTGCTGTCCGACAACGCCACGGTCAACTCCAACCCGCAGCTCGAGATCTTCGCCGACGACGTGCGCTGCACCCACGGCTCGACAATCGGCCGCCTCGACGAGGAGGCGATCTTCTACCTGCGTTCGCGGGGCATCGGCCGCGAGGAGGCCCGCCGCCTTCTGACCCTCGCCTTCGCCAGGGAGATCCTCGAGCGCATTCCCGTCGATGCCTTGCGCCAGAGACTCGAGTCGGAGACCGTGAGCCGGTTGTCGCGGATCGAAAGGGCCGAGGAGAGCGTGTGACGACCGGAACGGGCGTGGCAGCCCTCGATCTCGCGCGCATCCGCGCCGATTTCCCCGCGCTCCACCAGGAGGCGCACGGCAAGCCGCTGGTCTACCTCGACAACGCGGCCACCACCCAGAAGCCGCGAGCCGTGATCGAGGCGGTGACCTCCTTCTACGAGCATGACTGCGCCAACGTCCACCGCGGCGTTCACCTCCTCTCACAGCGGGCGACGGTGGCCTACGAACGCGCGCGAACGGTGATCAAGAACCGGCTCGGCGCCGCCGACAGCCGCGAGATCGTCTTCACCCGGGGCACCACCGAAGGTATCAACCTGGTCGCCCACAGCTTCGTTCGGCCGCGGCTGCAGGCCGGCGACGAGGTATTGATCTCCGCTATGGAGCACCACTCGAACATCGTCCCCTGGCAGCTCCTGTGCGAGGAGCGCGGGGCAGAGCTCAAGGTGGTCCCCATCGATGACGACGGCGAAATCATCCTCTCCGAGTACGAGCGACTGCTCTCAGATCGCACGCGGATCGTGGGCGTTGTCCACGTCTCCAACGCTCTCGGCACCATCAACCCGGTGCGCGAGATGGTGGAGATGGCCCATGTCCGGGGCGTCCCGGTCCTGGTGGACGGCGCCCAGGCTGTGCCCCACATCGAGGTGGACGTTCGCGACCTCGACTGCGATTTCTATGTCTTCTCCGCCCACAAGGTTTACGGCCCGACCGGCATCGGCGCCCTTTATGGCAAGCGCGAACACCTGCTGGAGATGGTCCCCTACCAGGGCGGCGGCGACATGATCCTCTCGGTGACCTTCGAGGGGACCACCTTCAACGAGCCGCCCCACCGCTTCGAGGCCGGCACCCCCAATATCGAGGGCGCCATCGGCCTTGCCGCCGCGCTCGAGTACTTGGATGGCCTGGGCCTCGACGCGGTCGCCGACCACGAGAGCGAGCTTCTCACCGAGGCCACCGCCGCGGTCCTGTCGGTGCCCGGAATCCGCCTAGTGGGCACCGCGAGTCGCCGGGCCTCGGTCCTCTCCTTCGTCATGGACGGCGTTCACCCGCACGACATCGGCACCATCCTCGACTCCGAGGGCGTCGCCGTGCGGGCGGGTCACCACTGCGCTCAGCCGGTCATGGCTCGCTTCGGAATCTCCGCCACGGTGCGGGCATCCTTCGGGCTGTACAATACGCGCGAGGAGATCCACGCTCTAGTGCGCGGTCTGTCAAAAGTACGGGAGGTTTTCGGCTGATGTCCGAGATGCGTGAGCTCTACCAGGAAGTGATCCTGGACCACAACAGGAAACCACGAAACTGCTACATAATGGACTGCGCAACCCGCACCGCCGACGGCCACAACCCTCTGTGCGGCGACACGGTCAAGGTCTACCTGCGCATCGAGAACGGGGTCATCGAGGAGATCAGCTTCCAGGGTGAGGGCTGCGCCATCTGCACCGCCTCCACCTCGATCATGACCGAGTCGGTGAAGGGCAAGACGGTCGCCGACGCCAAAGAGCTCTTCGGGGAGTTCCACGAGATGCTCACCGGCGTCGCCGAGGAGCAGGGCGTGGAGCTCGGCAAGCTCAAGGTCTTTGAGGGAGTCCGCGAGTATCCGGTCAGGGTCAAGTGCGCGACCCTCGCGTGGCACACGCTCAACGCAGCCATGGGAGACGACGAGGAACCAGTTACCACTGAGTGAGTTTTGAGTTCTTAGTTTTGAGTTTTGAGTTATCCCCCACCCACCCGCAATACTCTGGGATGAGGGGCGGGAACTCAAAACTAAAAACTAAAAACTGGGGAGCCCATGACTTTTTCCCTTCGCGATCAGGTTATTGAGGTGTTGAACGAAATCTATGACCCCGAGATTCCCGTCAACATCTGGGAGTTGGGGCTGATCTACGAGGTCAACATCGACGAGGAGGCCAACGTCCGCGTCCTCATGACCCTGACGTCGCCGATGTGCCCGGTTGCCGAGAGCCTGCCTCCCGAGGTCGAGGAGAAGGTGGCCGGGGTAGAGAGCGTGAAGACCGCCACCGTGGAGGTCACCTGGGACCCGCCCTGGGACCCCGAGATGATGTCGGAGGCGGCCAAGCTGGAGCTGGGAATGTTCTGAGGGAATTCTCAATTCTCAATTCTCAATTTTTAATTCCCGGCCGCCTCCGAGATGGATCTTTCCGGAATGCTCGATTGAGAATTGAGAATTCAAAATTGAGAATTCAGACAACCTCCCTTCCTTCACCCTCACCGCACCACTCCTTGCACGCTTGAGCAAAGTGGGTTCGCGTCGTGTAAAATTTGGTACTCGGATCAGGTGCACCACGATGCTGAAGGGTTTTATCGTTTTTGGGAGTGGAGAGGACCGCCGCCGCGTCCCGGTGGGATCGTCCCTCACCGTCGGACGAGCGGGGCACTGCGCCCTGGTCATCAGAGACTCGGCAGCCTCCCGTCAGCACCTCGAGATCCGCACCTCGGACGGCGACTATGTCTGTCGAGATTTGAACAGCAGGAACGGAACCGTGGTCAACGGTGTCCGAACCCGGAGCTGCAAGCTGCACCACGGCGATCGCATCGAGATCGGCGAGACCACCTTTCGTTTCGAGGTCGGAAACGAAAATGTTACCGCCGCCCCCGACAAGACCGTGTTCCTGCAGACCGTGCTCGACCCGGCGGGTCGCGAGCAGGAGCTGCAACCGTCATCGGTGTCCAAGGACTTTCTCGAGGCGGCCTACACGCTGATGAATGCGCTGTCCTCCAACTTCAACACCTGTGAGCTGGTGGACCGCATTCTGCAGATAACAACCGACGGCATCCGCGCCCAGCGCGGCGCCGTCCTGTTCGCGGGGCCCGACGAGGAACTCCTGCCATGTGCGGTCTGCGGCAACGTGCACATGATCCGAAACGGTGTGGTCCGGCCGGCCGGCATGGATGCGATCGAAATCAGCGAAACGGTCGCCCGGCGGGTGTTGCAGAACGGCGAGAATGTCCTCTTCGAGTCCGCCCGAACCGACGGCGTCGTGGACAGCAGCGCCAGCATCAGCGCCCTCAACCTGACGTCGATTCTCTGCGTGCCGATCCGTACCAAGAACCACATCCTCGGGATCCTCTACATCGACACCGACATTACGGACCACGCCTATACCCAGGACGACCTTCTGCTGGCGGCGGCGGCGGGAAACAGCGCCGGCCTGGCCCTGCAGAACGCGCGGAATCACCAGGAGCTTCTGGAGAAGCAGCGCCTCGATCAGGACATCGAGGCTGCGTGGACAATCCAGGAGGGTTTCCTGGTCAGCGACTGGCCCACGGACGACGCACGATTCGAGGTTTACGGCACGACGCAGCCCGCCAAGATCGTGGGCGGCGATTTCTACGACTTTGCGCGCATCGATGACGGCAGGTTGGGAATGCTGATCGGGGACGTGAGCGGCAAGGGCATGTCGGCAGCGCTGACGATGGCCCAGTTGCTCGCCGAGTTCCGCATGGGCGCCCGCGGCGTGCGGTCGCCGGCGGAGCTGCTCAGGCGCCTCAACGAGAGGCTCGTCACACGCAGCCGACGCGGTATGTTTTGCACGGTTAGTTTGGTCGCCATCGACCTGCGCACCGGCTCGTTCACGGGCGCCAACGCGGGACACCACCCCATGCTTGTGGTCTCCCGGAAGGGGGTCGCCACCACACTCGAAGCCTCCGGCCCGCCGATCGGGATCCTGCCCGGGATCTCCTGGGATGACACCACCGGCACGGTCAGCCCGGGTGGCACGCTGTTTTTCTACACCGATGGTATTGTCGAGGCGCGAGCTGGGACCACGGTGGTCCCCGCCCGCAGCCCCACGGTGGAGTACGACATCGACAACCTGAAAGCAACTGTGCACGCCCATCACAACGACGAACCACAGCGGCTCGTCGAGGCCGTCATGCACGATGTCATGCAATTCTGTTCCCCGTTGTCGCCGCACGATGATTGCACCATGATCGCTCTGAGATTTCGCGGGAATGCTGATGGCGGTGATTCCCAACCCGACGATGAAAGCTGATGAACTACGACATTCGCCTCGAAGTTCGATCCGATCCCCGCCTGCTGGGTTTGATTCGCAACCTTGTCCACGACTGGGTCGACCGCTTCGAGCTCTCCCATGACCTGGTGCACGAGGTCGTGCTGGCGATCGACGAGGCCTGCTCCAACGTGATTCGCCACGCCTATGAGGGTCGTGCGGATGGAACCCTCGAGGTGCGGCTGCAGGAGGAGCCAGAGTATCTCGAGGTCGAGGTGCGCGATCAGGGTGTGCCGTGCCCCCCCGAGTGCCATGAACGACGCCTCCTCGAGCAGCCGGATTCGGATGAGCTGCAACCGGGAGGGCTGGGGGTGCAACTGATACACAGGGTCTTCGACGAGGTGATATTTTGTCCGGGAAAAGAGCGCGGCAACTGCGTCACAATGCGGCTGAGAAGAGACCGATGAGGAAGCTGCCATGACCATGAAGATCGATCGGAGCAGGTCGGATCAGACAGTCGTCATTACCGTGAAGGGAGAGGTGGACCTCTACACCTCGCCGGATCTCCGATCCGCAATCATGAAGGCCGTCAGGAAAGCCAAGGCACACGTGGCGGTCGACCTGGCAGGGGTGGAGTACATGGACTCTTCCGGTGTGGCCACCCTTGTCGAGGGTTTCAAGAGCGCACACGAGCAATCGAAGACCTTTACGCTGGTTGCGCCCTCGGATTCGGTCATGAAAGTGCTCCAACTCGCCAAGCTCGACGGCATCTTCGAGATCAGTCCGGCGCCATGATCCGCGTAGCCGGCACCATCGGACGATGGACCCTGGACCTCCTCGCCGCCGGCGCGCGGGTCTCGGTCCTCATCGTCGACACGGTGACCTGGCTGGTTGTCGCCCCACTCAAGGGCAAGGGCCTGCGAGTCCGCAGCACCGTCGAGCACTTCGTGGAGTTCGGCGTGCGCTCGATGCCGATCGTCGGCATGATCTGCTTTCTGATCGGGGTCATCATCGCCCTGCAATCCTCCTACACCCTCGATAAGTGGGGTGCCAATCGTTACATCGCCACCCTCGTCGCCGCTTCCGCAATTCGTGAGCTGGCGCCGCTGATGACCGCTATCCTGGTTGCCGGCCGCAGCGGCTCCGCCATCACCGCCGAGATCGGCACCATGAAGGTGGGCGAGGAGATCGACGCCCTCGAGGTCATGGGCCTCAACCCGATCAAGTTCCTGGTGGTTCCGAAGTTCTTGGCGATGGTGTTGGCGGTGCCGTGTATCACGGTGATCGCCATGTTCATCATGATTTTCGGAGGTTGGGTCGCCGGGGTGCTCATCGTAGGAGTAGATTCCGCAATCTACATCGAAGAATCTATCAAGGCGATGGCGGAAAAGGACCTCGTCACGGGTCTGACGAAGAGTTTCTTCTTTGGAATCGTCATCTGCTGGGTCGGCATCTACCGCGGGTTCCAAGTGGAGGGAGGGGCGGAAGGGGTGGGTCGGCGGACCACGTCGTCGGTCGTGACCTCGATCTTCTTGATCATCATTGTCGATCTCGTGTTCACGGTTCTGTTCTACTACTTGTGATCATGAGCAAAGCTGAAGAAACAGTCATCGAGGTCGAGGATCTGGTCGTCAAGTACGGCGAGCGGACCGTGCTGGACGGCATCAGCTTTAAGGTCCGGCGAGGCGAGATCTTCGTCATTCTCGGTGGCAGCGGGTCCGGAAAGACCACCCTCATTCGCAACCTGGTGGGTCTGATGCAGCCCTATTCCGGCCGGATCCAGGTCAAGGGCGAGGACTTCACCGCCATGTCCGACGACGAGCAGATCGATCTTCGCAAGAAGATCGGCATGTGTTTTCAGGGCGCCGCCCTCTTCAACTCGATGACGGTGGGCGACAATGTGGCCCTCCCCCTGCGGGAGCATACCAAGCTGGAGGAGCCGACCATCGAGATCATGACCAAGATCAAGCTCGAGCTGGTAGGCCTGAGCGGCTTCGAGGACTACCTGCCCTCGGAGCTGAGCGGTGGCATGAAGAAACGCGCCGGAATCGCCCGTGCCATGGCCATGGATCCCGAGCTCATCTTCTATGACGAGCCTTCGGCGGGCCTCGACCCGATCGTCGCGGCCGGCATCGACGTTCTCATCCGGGAAATGCAGCAGACCTTCGACCTCACGAGCGTGGTGGTGACCCACGAGATGGAGAGCGTCAAGCTGATCGCCGACACCGTCTGCGTACTGGAGGAGGGCCGCGTGGTGGGCATCGGCTCACTCGACGATCTCGAGCGTTCTGAACACCCGTACATCCAACAGTTCTTCGCGCGCCGGCCGGACACGGAACCATCCGGCGACTCGGCCTACGCGCGATCTCTGACCGGGCTCGATTGAAGCGAAAGGACCCAGATCCGCAATGAAAAACAACTTCACCGCAACCGAGATCAGGGCCGGCGCCTTGGTATTGACCAGCCTCCTGATCCTGGTGGTGTTCGTCGCGGCGATCCGAGGATGCCGACCGCGGGACGACACCGCCAAAAAGTACTTCGCGACATTCACGGACATCAGCGGTCTCAACCGTGGGGCGGACGTCCGGTTCGGCGGAGTCAGGGTCGGGAAGGTCGTCGTCATCGAACCCGACCCCGATAACCGTTCAGAGATCCGCGTCACGGTCGAGGTCGCCGGCGACGTGCCCGTCAACGAGGCCAGCGTCGCCACCGTCGCGCAGGTCACCCTGACCGCCGAAAAGCACCTGGAAATATCCACCGGTGCGCCCGACGCGGCGTTGCACTCAAGCGGCGATAATCTGACGTCCCGAACCGGCTCCGGCGGCTTCGTCGACATCCCGGATATCGAAGGCATCACCACCCGGCTCGAGATCCTGCTTGACAATGTCATCGCGCTCGTCGGCGGGACTCCGGTCGGTGACACAGGTGTCGCCGGCGGAGATGAAGTGGTAGATCTCACCAAGATCACCGCGGCCCTCGAGAAGACCCTCAACGAGAGCACGGGCGCGATGAGCGCGGTCAACTCCGCGATTTCCGACAACCGTCAGGGCATCGACGACATTGTCGCCAAGCTGGTCGCGCTCGAGGATGTGGCTACCGAGCTCCTGACCCAGATCAGCGCCGTTGTCGCCGATAATCGTCAGCCGCTGAACGCGACCGTCGCCAACCTGCAGAAGCTGACCGAGGAGGCGAGCACGGCGGTCGAGGAGATGGCCGCCTCGTTGAGCGTGACCCTCCAACATCTCGAGGACGTCGGCGGCAACACCAGCGATCTGATCGACGATCAACGGCTGACCATCGAGGAGATCCTCCTCAACCTGCAGGAAACGACCCGCAACCTGCGAGAACTCTCGCGGACCCTGGCGTATCAACCCGATGCTCTCATCCGCGGCGCAAAGCCGCAGGGGCGGAAGAACGAGGAGAAACGATGAAGTCCCAGCTGTACCTGTCCGTGGTGGTTTGCCTGCTCTCTGCCTGTGCCTCGGCGCCGAAGATCGACTACTACACCCTGGCCATGGAGCCCTCCGGTCAGGCTCGGCCGACCGTCAACCTGGCGGTCGAAAGGCTGCAGACGACCGAGGCGCTGGGCCGCAGCCAGATTCTGATCTCGACATCCTCCACGGAGGTCGACTACTACGCAACCGATCTCTGGGCCGGCAGTGTGGGCGAGCTCGTGCAGCAGAAGCTGGCGGTGGAGTTCGGGCCACCGGTCGAGGGGCGAAGGACCTTGAAGGTCTCCGGCACCGTTCTCGCCTTCGAGCAGGTCGACGTGGGCGGCGAGGCCGAGGGGCGGGTGAAGCTGCAGATCGAGGTCCGTGATGCTGCAAGCAAACAGTACGAGAAGCCTCTGCTCGAGAAGACCTACGAGGTCAGCCGGAGCGCCTCCATGCCGAGCGCGGCAGCTGTCGTGGTGGCCCTGTCAGAGTGTATCGAGCAGATTGCGGCGGAGATCGCGACCGACCTCTGGTCGCCCTGACCCGTCTCATTCTCCGTGCCCGAGCCCGTGCCCGTTCCCGATGTCGAGCATGGCGCTCCTGATTTCAGCGCGACCTTTCTGTCGTCGCGCTCCCCGAGAGAGCCCCCCCCTGACGATATTTGGGACTCAACGGGGCGGGTCGCCGACACGCCCACGATCTCAAAATCGTCAGGGACGGCACGTCCGAAGAAGCGCGCCCAAGCGCGGGCACCACGCTCAAGCCACTCGATCGTTCCCCGCGCCGACAATTAAAAATTGAGAATTAAGAATTGAGAATTCGTCCTCGCCTCC
>Ga0209013_10002294_pt1 | contig 17361 bp, 18 predicted proteins | sample Cruoilmetagenom2_FD_187291 | JGI IMG/M metagenome (GOLD analysis project Ga0209013, IMG submission 187291) | Oil polluted marine microbial communities from Coal Oil Point, Santa Barbara, California, USA - Sample 2 (SPAdes) (version 2) | ecosystem: Environmental > Aquatic > Marine > Oil seeps ...
TCGAGTTGTGATGTCAATAGCAAAGATTGGACATTCTATTCCAAAAGTGCACACTATGATGGAAAAGAGCATTATATGACAATGCGGGATCTCAAAGTCAAATTCTGGGATGTTCCCGTATTGTATACTCCCTATTTTGCATTTTCGACACATAAAGAGAGAAGTTCAGGACTTCTCTTTCCAAGTGTTGGATACTCTGCAAAACAGGGAGCCATTTATGAGCAGCCGCTCTACTGGGCGCCATCACGCAGTTGGGATGTGGAATTGAGGCCACAGATACGCACGACAAGGGGATATGGCATGTATGGAACTCTTCGTTTTGCCGATTCGCCCTATTCCGCCGGTGCGATCCGTATGGGATATTTTAAAGACAATGAAGATTATGTGATAGAAAATGAGATCAAAAATGAGTCTCATTACGGTTTTGAAATGAACTATGATTCATCCAGTGTACTAAAACGATTTTTCTCCTCCCAAACTGATCTGGTTGATGGCCTTTATATCAATGCAACCCTACTTAATGACATTGACTATATTTATCTTCAGAAAAGACCGATGAGTCACTTCGGCGCCGTTCCCTTACAGGAGTCCAGGGTGAACTACTTTGTGAATAATGAAGATTTTGCAGGGGGTCTCTATGGCAAGTACTTCATCGACACCCGACTGGAAGATAATAACAGCACTATGCAGATACTCCCTACTTTGCAGTTTCATAAATATTTAAAATCGTTTGTACTGGATAGGTTGACATATAGTATGGACTTGACAATGAATAACTATACACGCAAAGAAGGGACGACGCTTAAGGTGGCAGAGTTCTATACCCCGATAGAGTATACGCATCCCTTTTTCGATGATTTTATAACCCTTTCACTCAAGGAAGACCTCTACTACAACACACTGCTCTTTGGAAATGATGACTATATACATGATAATTATCAATATTCCAACGCCATCAGCCGTATCAAACTTTTTAGTGATTTGACTAAAAAATACAGTAGCCATATCCATGTGATGCAGCCTTCTGTGACTTATAGCATTCCTGCAAATGGAGTGGAGACACCTGTCGATTATGAAGAGTTGGAAGAAGATCAAAAAAAACTGTATGCTCCTGGTATAGAGCAGCAAAACATAGCGTTGAAGTTCAGCCAATACCTTTATGATGACTTTGGAAATCTGAAATTTTATGAGCGTTTTACCCAAGCTTATCAGCCTGAAGAGGAGGAGTATGAACTTGGCAATCTTTCTCATGAAATGCAATACAACTTGGATAATTGGAAATTATACAATAACTTTGTTTATAGTCATGAATTCAGTCAAGTCGAGGAGATGTCGAGTGGAGTGGGATGGAAATATGAGGAATATGGAGTCTCATTGATTCATACTTATGAGCGATTTTTTTATTATGATGACAATGATGAAGTGCAAACGAATGAAAGAAGTAATGATCTCGGTCTGAACCTTGCCTTAAAAGTAACGAAGAGAATTGGACTTTTGGGGGGTTTTGTCTATGATATTGATGAAGAGGAGAGTTCCCAATACCGCTTTGGTGTCAGCTACAATAAAGATTGCTGGAATCTTGCCTTGGGTGTCAGGCAGGATGTCCGACCTATCGAATCAACCAGTGGTGCAGATTCCATTCTGGAAAACACTTATACTTTTCAGCTCAACTTTGTTCCCTTTGGTGGGGTAGGGGTTTCGAGTGATATGGCGGATAACTATCAGTAGTCTATGGATGGCAGTGACCCATAAAATAGTATAAGCGAAAAGGATCAATCGTGCTTACACTATATTGATTAGCCCTATTGAACAATTTTGAGGAGGATAGTATGCCGAACAATTTAAACTCTAGTGTGATTTTTGCAGACAGAGATGCTGCAGCCAAAGAGCTGATTGAGCTATTTCCTGAAAACCTTTTCGAGCCATCAAATACTGTTGTAATCGGCGTGAGTGAGGGGGGAGTCTTTTTTGCAGATAAGATATCCAAGGCATTGAAAGCCCAGATGGATATCCTCCTGACAGAACCGATCAAGGCTCCTAATAATCCTGAACTTGCCATTGCTATTGTCAGTGAAACGGAAGAGGTAGTGATAAACAAAGTCCTTATTGATGCCTTTGAGATCGATGAGGATTATGTCTATAGTGAAGCAAATCGAAAATATGAAGAGACGATACTCTCCTATGTTTACAAGTATCGCAAGGGTGTGCCGCTGCGGCCGCTTGAAGGCAAGCATATTATTTTGGTTGATGAATCCATTGAGACAGGGCTGACGATGACGGTGGCACTCAAATCGATGATTGAGATGGGTGCGAATAGTATTTATGTTGCAGCACCGGTACTCGATTTTACGGTTTACGACAACCTGTTGAGTTTGTGTGATGGAGTTTTTTGCCCTCATCGTATTCGTGACTATATTTCGATAGAATACTACTATGAAACGCTCGATAAATTGGATTTTGAAAGCTTGGAGAAGATTATCGAAGCAAACGGTGTTACGGATATGGAAAAAAACAGAAAAAAGGAAGAGATGCCTCTATGAATAATAAAAAAGTACAAATAAACACTAATAATCTGGAAGAGCAGTATAGCTTTGATAAGGTTGCCAAACAAGCAAGCGGTGCAGTGATGTATCAGTTGGGTAATGCTGTTTTGATCGCAGCAGTTGCCGTTGACCCCAAGCCTGCCAATGAAAACTTTCTTCCTTTGACCGTTCAATATGTTGAAAAGGCATATGCTGCCGCAAAAATACCCGGTGGGTTTATCAAGCGTGAGGCAAAACCTGGTGATTTTGAGACATTGACTTCCCGTATCGTTGATCGCTCGTTAAGGCCTCTTTTTCCCAAAGGTTTTTATTATCCTGTTGTGATCACAATCATGGTGGTGAGCAGCGATAGCGAAGTGGATATGCAGGTTGCGGCACTGCATGCTGCATCAGCAGCACTTTTTGTCTCTGATCTTCCTGTAGAGCAGAGTGTAGCAGCTGTTCGTGTTGCACATATTGACGGTGAAACTATACTTAATCCCAAGCTCTCCGAGTTGGCCGAGAGTACACTTGATCTTTATGTTATGGGGAGTGGCGATGATCTGTTGATGATAGAGATGCGTTCTTTGTCTTCGGAGAAAATTGATGATATTGAGATGGATGTACTCAACCCAATGATGCCTGAAACACCGATCATATTGGAGCATCAAGAGTGTAATGAACTTACAGACTTGGAGTTTATCGATGCGATTAAAGTTGCAGCAAAAGCGATCAAAGAGGCTACTGATACTTACAGTGAAGCCTTCTCGCCATTTGTAAGAGAACCTTTGACTTTGGAGCTTGAAGAGGAAAGAATCGATAGAGATCTTTATGCTTTTATCTCTGAAACTTTCAAAGAACAGGTAAATGCTGCGATACTGTCTATGGCAAAGAGTGAACGAAGTACGGCTTTTTCGGAACTCAAAAGAGAGGTGATCGCTGCTTGGGAATCTGCTGGAAATGAAGCAGATAGTGCACTCATCAAGAGAGTGCTTGAACAGTACAAAAAGGAAGTGGTCCGCACTATGATTTTGGATAGAGGGCTGAGAGCGGACGGCAGGGGACTCGATGATGTACGCCCTATATCGATCGAAACCAGTATGCTTCCCAGTGTCCATGGCTCTTCTCTTTTTACCCGTGGTGAGACGCAGGTGCTGGTGACAGCTACACTTGGCGACAACAAAGATGCACAACAGTTCGAAATGATTACAAGCAAGCAGAGTCAATATGAACGATTTATGGTGCATTACAATTTCCCAGGATTTTGTGTGGGGGAGGCGAAACCCATGGGTGTTCCGGGGCGACGGGAACTGGGACATGGAAATCTGGCAAAAAAGGCATTGGAACCGGCGATTGATATCCATTATGATGGGGCAATTCGTCTCGTCTCGGAAGTACTGGAGAGCAATGGCTCTTCTTCCATGGCAACAGTCTGTGGCGGCAGTTTGGCATTGCGGTCTGCTGATGTGGATATGGTCAAGTTGGTTGCAGGTGTTGCTATGGGATTGGTGAGTGACGGTGAGCGCTATGCTGTTCTTACGGATATTATGGGACTGGAAGATCATGATGGTGATATGGACTTCAAAGTGGCAGGTACCAGAGAGGGAATTACGGCACTGCAGATGGATATAAAACTGGGCGGTATCGACTTGAAAGTTCTAGAGGATGCACTCCTCAAAGCCAGCAAAGCCAAAGAGCATATTCTTGATATTATGGAGCGTGCCGAAGAGGAGATGGAGCCCAGTCAGGCACTGCCAAGCACAGAGATTTTTACGATTCATCCAAGTAAAATCGTCGACATTATCGGCAAAGCCGGTACAACAATCAGAGAAATTATTGAAAAATTTGAAGTGAGTATCGACCTGGACCGTGATAAAGGCGGTGTCAAAGTTACCGGTGACGACAAAGAGAAGGTCGAAGCAGCCAAGGCGCACATTGAAGATATTGCGAATACTCCGGTCAGGCAGCAGACTATTTACGAGCTGGGCAAAGTCTATCACGGTAAAGTTAAAAAAATAGTTGACTTTGGCCTATTTGTAGAGATGCCCGATGGCTTCGATGCATTGCTGCATATTTCCAAGATTTCAAAAGAGCGCGTGAGTCATCTCTCCGATCGCTACCACGAAGGTGACAAGATTGATGTAGTTGTCATGGAACAAAAAGGAAAAAAAGTAGGTTTGGCGACACCGGAATATCTGGATTAATTAGCCAGGTATAAATCTTTTTTTGCTATAATTTTCTGTCTTATCTATGAGTATTCAGTAGGGAAATCTAGGCATTTATGTTTAGATTGCTATATCTTTAGAGGTATAGTTACGCTAGCCGAACAGACTTTGGAAAGATAGTCGTAATTGGGGACTCAAAACCCATCAAATTTAAAGGATATTATATGAAAAAGTATTTCTTGCTTTTCTTGGCACTTGGTGCTGTTGCTTTCGCTGGTGAAGATGGCGAATCTATGATCAAAGCTTACTCCGTGATCGCTGCCGGTGTTGGTCTGGGTATTGCTGCTGCTGGTGGTGCTGTCGGTATGGGTAACGCTTCTGCTGCAACGATCGCTGGTACTGCCAGAAACCCAGGTCTCGGTGGTAAACTGATGACAACGATGTTTATCGCATTGGCGATGATCGAAGCACAGGTTATCTATACATTGGTAATCGCATTGATCGCTCTTTACGCTAACCCATTCATCGGTTAATCAAAGAGATATTAAGTTTGTGGCGGTATAATTCCGTCACAAATTAACATTTTAATTTTTCCTCAGTAAGTAAGTTTAGTCTACATTGCGGCAGTGGTGGAACGGTAGACACGCTACCTTGAGGGGGTAGTGCCCTACGGGTGTGGAGGTTCAAATCCTCTCTGCCGCACCATTCTTTTATCAATAACAATCAAACTTAATATATTAATGCCGAATTCCCTTTAGCTAATTTTTTTCATTTTTAATATATATTCATAAAAAATATATTACAACTCCTATAAAATAATAAATTAAATTTATATCTTTGAATAAAAAAAGACTTGTTGTGTGTAAAATTGCTGCTGTACGGGTGTTTCCTTGTACTATAAGCTATTTTTGTGCTATACTATTTTTGTAAAAATTTCATTTAAGGAAGAAGAATGACAAAAGCAGAATTTGTTGAGTTGGTACAGAAGACAGGCGGGTATGACACTAAAGCGGCAGCAGAGAAGGCGGTAAAAGCGTTTACAGAATCAGTTACGGCTGCACTTGTAAGCAAAGAGAATGTTTCTCTTGTAGGTTTTGGTACATTCTCTACTGTTGAAGTAGCGGAAAAGAGCGGTAAAGTACCAGGAACTGACAAAACTTATACAAAAGCGGCACATACTGCCCCTAAGTTTAAGATGGGTAAGACACTTAAAGACGCAGTGGCAGGCTAATCTGTTTTTCTACGCGATGAGCCGCTTGCTCATCGCTTTTGCTACAAATATTATACCGCCTCAGTTAAATATCTCATTTTATTTACTTGTTACCTCACTGTAAACTTCACTGAGTTATACTATTGATTATCTAGTCAGTAGGATTTATTATGAAACTTCTAAATGTCATCGGTCTGGGTGTTGCCGGAAATTTTGCACACCATTTGGAACAAGCGGGAGAGTTGAAAGATTTTGAGAATGTTGTGACGAAAGAGCCTGATGCTCCGAAAGGAATCTTTCCTTTTTATCTCCCGGGGCATGAAAGTTTTTTAGGTCTTTACCCTGTAGAGAAAGAGACTCTGACACTTCCAGCCTATGAGGCAAATGCGCAGGTGGAGCCTGAGATAGCCATACATTTCGATATTCAATATGATGCAAATCATAGGGTAGTGGGACTTCATGCCAAAGCCTTTACTTCATTTAATGATTGTACCATACGAAAAGAGGGTGCCAAAAAGATATCGGAAAAAAAGTCCTGGTCGAGTGACTCTAAAGGAATAGGCCATAAGTGGATACCGATCGATCAGTTTTCGACGGGCGGTATCATGGATCACTATCATCTCTGCTCCTTTGTGAAGCGTGATGGCATATTGCATACCTACGGTGTGGATGCCCCGTTGACAGGATACTCTTATTTTTATGAGAAGCTTGTGGATTGGTTGATTGAAAAGATGAATGAGCAGAAAGACTTCGGTCCGCTTGAAGATATCAGTTTGCATTTTAAGGATTGTAATTATCCCAATGAAGCATTGATTACGATCGGTGCAACAGCTTACGCTGACTTTGGAGAGAATAATTACCTTCAAAGCGGTGATGATGTTTTTGTAGTTGCATATGATGCCCGGCAGAGCAATGGTGACCTAGAGGCTTCGGATGATAAAGTCATTCTTCATCAGAAGGTATTGTAAGATGAAATACACTATTCCATTTTTGTTCGTTATGCTTATATTCACCGGATGCAATCAAGGAGAAAACAAATCGGTCAAGATGATCAATGATACGTATCATACAGTTCCGACAGGTTATACTGCTTCAGTTGCCAAAGCTCGCGAAACACGCGAAGAGAGAGAACAAGCATATCAAAAAGAGATGGATTTGGCTAAACTCAAAAGCCGGGAAAATCTTCAATTGGCAAAAATTGAAGCAGAAGGTAAAAGGGAGATCAAGCAGATCGAATCAGAAGCAATGAAGGTCAAAGCCTTTGCTGAAAAAGAGGTGAACCTCCAGGCTCAAGAGACAGAAAAAGAGATCGCTGCATCCAAAGAGAAAACTATTGTTCAAACGCAGGAGAAAGACCTCTTTCTCTATCAGATAGCGATTGCTGTTATTGCGGTACTTATCTTGATCTTGCTTTTAGTCTACTATCTGATCCATCGAAAAAATAAGCTGATAGAAGTAAAGCTACATGAGGAAAAACTTAAACATGAGGCAACTGTCCAGGCAAATACACAGCACCACGAAAAGTTGGGAAGAATGCTGGATATCATTGCAGATGAGGCGGCAAATGAACATGTCAGACATGCGTTGATCGGTATACTTAAAGAGCAGACGGTCACTCAGGACCTCATCACCTATCAGCCGGAAGAGGATAAAGCTGAGAAGGAAGAGAAAGAGATATTGGATATAGAAGAGGGAGAGGTTGAGGAGAACAAAAGAGAGACTTAATCCCCTTTGAACCACCCCTTGACACGGTCAAAAGCATTTTCGAGAGAGCCCTTATGCGGACTGCTCTCTACGCCGAAACTCTCTTGAAGCTTGACGAGAAGCTCTTTTTGCTCATCATTGAGTTTTTTGGGAAGTTTCAGTTGTACTTGTACGATGAGACGGCCTTTTCTTTTACTATGGACATCCACGACACCCTCATTATTGAAAACAAACTGCTCTTTGTCTTTGGTTCCGGGCTTGAGATCAAGTTGGAGTTCGCCGTCGAGTGATGGTATTGTGATCTCTCCTCCGAGGATAGCTTGGGTGAAGAAAATAGGTACTTCGATATAGATGTCGCTGCCGTTCCGGACGAAGTTTTCATCCTCTTCAACATAAAATGTGAGATAGAGGTCACCTCTGCGCCCGTGTCGATCTTCATTGCCGTAGCCTTGTGCCCTGAGTCTGTTTCCGCTATCTACGCCGGCAGGGATATTGATCGTGATTGTCTCATCTTTGGTTTTATAGCCTTTGCCATGGCAACTACTACATTTTTCAACGATTTTTTTACCTTGACCCTGGCACTTTGGACAAGTTTGGGCAAAAGTCATAGGCCCTTGTCGCATAACGACCTGGCCTTGGCCGCCACAATAATCACAGGTCTCAAATTTGCCATCTTTGGCACCGGTACCTTTGCAGTCGTCGCAAGGTAATTTATAGGTGATATCAACCTGCTTTTCACACCCGAAAACCGCCTCATGAAATGCCAGAGGGAGTTCGATCTCAAAATCCAGTGCATATTTTTGACTTGGATCTCGCCTGGTTTGCCCGAATCCTCCGCCAAATCCGCCGCCGCTGCCTCCAAACATAGAGTTGAAGATATCCATCATATCATCCATTCCTCCGCCAAATCCGCCACCGCCCTGGCGGTTGAGCCCTTCTTTGCCATAACGGTCGTAGATAGCTCGTTTTTCATCATTGCTAAGTGCCTGATACGCTTCATTGATTTGTTTGAATTTTTCTTCCGCCTCTTTGTCATCCGGATTACGATCGGGGTGGTATTTCATCGCCAGTTTTCGGTAAGATTTTTTTAATTCTGTTCCGTTGCAGTCTCTGCTGACTTCCAGGATTTCATAATAGTCGATTTCTGTCATTGTTTTCTCTTTATAATGGGAAATTTTTGCGAATTCTACCATAAATTTATTCATTTTTGTATAGCTTAGAGTTTGATAGGATATAATGCTATGTCAAACCCGGATTAAACTCAAGGAGATTAAATGATTGTTCATATTGTATTGTTTCGCTTTAAGGAAGAGAATAAAGAAGCGAATATCGAAAAGGTGAGTGAAATGCTCAATGGTTTACTTGAAAGTGTGCCGACACTCAAGAGTATGGAGGTGGGTATCAATTACTCTGACAAAGAGCGTGCAATGGATCTGAGTATCATCACAACTTTTGATAATAAAGTTGGATTGGAACAGTATGCGATACACCCCGAACATGTCAAAGTTGTAGAGTATATCAAGGGTGTCGTTACGGAATCCAAAGTTGTAGATTATGTCAAGATCGTCAATTAGCCAAGATTGAAATAGAAAAATTCAGGGAGTGTTTTTATATTGAAACGATATAAGATCGAGGCATTTGAAAATCTGGTAGAGGCACTCCAATCTTTGCCCAGTATTGGAAAAAAGTCAGCCATTCGATTGGCATACCAAATGGTGATGGTAGATGGCTTCGGTGCAATGAAGCTTGCCCATGCGATCGAGACAGGTGTCAATGAAGTCCGCCCTTGCAGCCAATGTCACAATATGAGTGAAGATGAGCTTTGTGCGATCTGCTCTGATGAGCAGCGTGATACAAGTATATTGTGTATTGTGCAGAGTGCCAGGGATATTTTGACGATTGAAGAGAGCAGAGAGTTCAATGGAGTTTATTATGTTCTCTCACATGTCGAAGATTTAAACGAAGCACATCTTCGGAATGCTGCAGAGGATGCCGAAGAGGTGATTTTTGCTTTCCCTCCGAGTATAGCCACCGATACGATGATTCTTTATATTGAGGATAAATTGGAGGGAATGGGTTTGCGCTTTAGCAAGATTGCTCAAGGTGTACCGACAGGAGTTGATCTGGAAAATATCGATATGGTATCGCTTTCGCGTGCAATGGAAGCGAGAGTAAAGGCATGAGAAGAGAAACAGGAGGATGGTTCAAATATTTTTTAGTAATTGTACTCTTTTCCACTCTACTTTTGGCAGCTAAAGGTATTCCTGCTGCCGACCGTCCAAATCTCTATCTTTCTCTATTGAAGGGGAAGCGCGTGGCATTGGTGGTCAACCACTCCTCTTTGGTGAAGAGGGGGCATCTGGTTGATTTTCTTCTCAAAAATGATGTTAAAGTTCGTAAGATTTTTGCCCCAGAACATGGCTTTCGTGGAAAAGCAGATGCAGGTGCGCATGTCAAAAGCAGCCGCGATACTCGAACTAATCTACCCATTGTATCACTCTACGGTAAACATAAAAAGCCGACCATACAGGATTTGGCAGGAATCGATCTGATCGTTTTTGATATCCAGGATGTCGGTGTCCGGTTTTATACCTATCTCTCAACACTGCATTATGTGATGGAGGCAGGTGCAGAGCAGCATATTCCTGTAGTTGTTTTCGATCGTCCCAACCCCAATGGGCACTATATTGACGGTCCTGTTCTCAAAAAAAAGTATCGTTCTTTTGTTGGTTTGGATCCCGTACCTATTGTATATGGGATGACGATCGGAGAATATGCCAGGATGCTCAATGGTGAAAGGTGGCTCAAAGGCGGTGTTCAAACGAAGCTCACCGTAGTACCGTTGGCAAACTACACACACCAGAGTTTTTACTCACTTCCGGTCAAACCATCACCCAATCTCCCAACTGATAGATCTATCGCGCTCTATCCCTCTTTGGCATTTTTTGAGGGGACGGTTTTTTCGGCGGGGCGCGGAACCAAAAAACCCTTTGAACTCTATGGAGCTCCAAAGTATCGTATCCAGAAGTTTAGTTTTGTGCCGAGATCAAGAGCAGGTGCCAAGTATCCCAAGTTCAAAGGAAAACGATGCTGGGGTGTAGACCTAAGCGGCAGAAGTCTAAACGCTATCCGTAGAGAGAAAGAGCTCAATCTATCGTATTTGCTCGATGCCTATCATAACTACCCCGATAAGCGTAAATTTTTTCTGAAAAACAGATTTATTGATAAATTAGCAGGCACGAGCACTCTGCGAAAGCAGGTAGCTTCCGGCATGTCTGAATCGGCGATCAGGAAGAGTTGGCAAAAAGAGCTCAATCAATTCAAAAAAATACGAAAAAAGTATTTGCTTTATCCCTAAAACAGAAGGAATTTTATGACAAAAATTATACTCTTCTTTGGTTTGCTATTGAGTGCAAGCTGGAGCGCAGAAACAATTAAAATCATCGACAAACCGATAGATTTTGGCTCAAAACGTGTGGAGATGACCAAAGCGTATATTGCACAGCACTACGGCAAAAAAGTGAAAGATATCACGATTGAGCCAAAGATTATTGTGCTTCATTGGACAGCAGAGATGAGCTTTGATAAATCATTTCATAGACTCAAGCCCGAAAAACTCCTGAGTGATCGCAAAGATATCGTCAAAGCAAGTCTCCTCAATGTATCAGCACACTACCTGGTAGCCCGTGACGGTACCATCTATCGCCTGATGCCTGACAACCATATGGCGCGGCATGTCATCGGACTCAACTACTCTACAATAGGCGTGGAGAATGTCGGAGGCAAAGACAACAAGGAGGATGACCTCACGCCTGCGCAGCTCAAATCCAACATCGCACTTGTCAAGTATCTCAAACAGAAGTATCCCACTATCGAGTACCTCATAGGGCATCATGAGTATCGACAGATGGAAAAGACGGCACTATGGCTGGAGAAAGACAAGGGATACAGGACAGTTAAAAGTGATCCGGGAAAACGCTTTATGGATGATGTTCGCAAGGCAGTGAAGCCATTGCAGTTGAAAGCACCACCCAGATGAGAATATGTAAAAACTACCATTTTTCCGGAACCGGAGACTTTAGTCCCGGCAAGAATGTCCCACTTCATGGGACTCCTGGACTACACCCGAGGGTATACGCTTCGATAAAGTCCAGGCTCCATAGCTAGAAAGAGAGAAGAGATGAATAGTACTTTTACCCCAATAGACTGGATGATCTTCAGCTCTTATTTTTTAATACTTATCCTCACTTCTGTGGTTCTAAGCCGTGTAAAATTGGAAACAACCCGGGATTATTTTGTCGGCTCCAATGCGATGCCAATGCTGGCAGTAGCGATCTCTGTATTGGCAACTTCTCAGTCAGCGGCGACTTTTCTGGGGGGACCTGAGTACTCTTATGGGAAAGATTTGACCTTTTTGGGTTTCTATTTTTCCGCCTTTATCGCGGTTATTTTCGTTGCTTATGTGCTGATACCACGATTTTACGCGATTAAAGCAGTGACAGTTTATGAATTGCTGGAGAAGCGCTATGGTGCTAGTGCCAAGAAACAGGCGGGTGTGATGTTTTTGATCGGACGGCTATTTGCCTCCGGGGCGAGACTCTATATCGGTGCCTTGGCAATTTCGATGATCCTTTTTATGGATATCGCCCCTCTGCATATTGCAGTTTCTATTATGATTTTGATGCTGGGGGCACTGGCTTATACCTATTTTGGGGGTATCAAGTCAATTATCCTGAGTGATGTTATCCAGGCGATGACCTATATTGGGGCGGCGATTGCCGTGTTGATCTTTCTCTTCTATTCTCTTCACGCAGACCTCTCTACGATGATTGATATCCTCAGCAGAGAAAACAAGCTTCAAGTGATGAATTTTACTTTCAATGGTTTTGAGGGCGGATTCAATTTTTATACCATACTCGCTGGCTGGCTGCTGCTCAATATCGCTGCGTATGGACTTGATCAGGATATGACTCAACGGGTATTGAGCTGTAAAAATAAATCAGAGGGGGCAAAGTCACTAATCTATTCCATCATTTTCACTATCCCGGTAGCGCTGCTCTTTTTGGTGATCGGTCTCCTTCTCTATCTCTACTATCAGCACCCTGAAATCTCCGGTTTTGAAGGAGCTGTAGACAAAAATTTTCAGGGCGATAAAGTCACGATAATGATGTACTATATCCTCAATGAGATGCCCGAAGGATTACGGGGATTGGTGACCGTCGGAGCCATCGCCGCGGCACTTTCGAGTACCAATTCTGTCCTGGGAGCGATGAGTTCCGTAGCGATCGAAGATCTCTATCGTCCGTGGAAAGTTGCAAGAGGTGAAACTTCTGAAGCACACTTCCTCAAAGCAGGCAAAATGGGTGTGTTGCTTTTTGCTCTATTGTTGAGTTTGATGGCGATGCTGAGCTACTATTGGCAGCACGCCACCGAGTCACATCTGCTCACTTTTGCACTGGGTGTGATGGCATTTGCTTATGCCGGTCTTCTGGGAGTCTATGGTGCAGCGATCTTTACAGAAAGAGGAAATGCAAAAACTGTACTATGGGCACTGATCGGTGGTTTTATGACGGTGTTGTTTTTGCAGTCGTATGTCTTGGTATTTTTTGGTATCGAATGGAAGATCGGTTTTTCCTGGCAGTTGGTTTTGGGTACAGTAGTGTCATTTGGGGTGATGATGCTGGGGAGAAGTGTTGAGAAGTAGATTGGTTGATTAGGATATAATAATCTCTATAAATGAGTAAAAAGGCAAGTTGTATGGCAAAAGCAAAACAGGAAGAAGCGATAGAAAAGCAACTTAGCAAAGGCTACTGATGAGTGATGTAGTTATTTATGAAGATGGAAATGTTGAATTAAAAGCTACTGTTGAACAAGGGAGTGTTTGGCTTATTCAAAAGCAGTTAACAGAACTATTTGAAACAACTTGTAAGAATTTTATACAAGCTCAAAGGATACTATAAAATGGCAAAAATTACAGTACAAGAGCAAGATATTACAATACTAAAAATAAAAGATGAAGACTATATCTCTTTAACTGATATGCTCAAATCAAAAGATGGTGATTTTTTTATCTCTGATTGGTTGAGAAATAGAAATACTATAGAATATCTTGGTGTTTGGGAAAAGATACATAATCCAAATTTTAATTATGGAGAATTCGCCATAATTACATCTCAAGCTGGATTAAACAGCTATAGACTTAGTGTTAAAGAGTGGGTGTCTAAAACAAATGCCATAGGGCTTAGTGCAAAAGCTGGACGATATGGCGGTACTTATGCTCATAAGGATATTGCTTTTGAATTTGGTATGTGGATTAGTGCTGAGTTTAAAATATATCTTATAAAAGAGTTCCAAAGACTAAAAGATGAGGAATTAAAACAACTTGGTTGGGATATAAAAAGAAACTTGACTAAAATTAACTACAAAATTCATACTGATGCAATAAAAGAAAATCTTATTCCAAGGGAGCTGACACCACAACAAATAAGCTTTGTATATGCAAGTGAAGCAGATATTTTAAATGTAGCACTGTTTGGTATGACAGCTAAAGAGTGGAGAGATAAAAATAAAGACAAGAAAGGCAATATTAGAGATGAAGCAAATGTTAATCAGTTGGTTTGTTTAGCAAATCTTGAATCTTTAAATGCACACTTTATAAATGAGGGTCTTTTTCAAAATCAACGAATAGAGAAGTTAAATTATATAGCTATTAGTCAAATGAAAATTTTGAGTACACAGAGTGTTAAAAAAATAGGTAGCTCAAATGTCAAATAAAATAACAGAAAACGAAACAGAACTTTTAAGAAAACAAATACTCAAAAAGGTTTATAGTGTTTAAAAAGTTTCTAATCCTTCTTTTGGGTATTGATTGTAGTAAAGAAAATCCCATTGACTACGATAAATTGTATCGTAGTCCAGGGCAAAGTCTTGATGAAGAGTTGGTACGTATTACTAGTGTGATCCATCAAATGGCAATTATAGGAAATCAAAACAGTAGTGATATATGCAAATAAAATCCTCTGAACTCTATATAGGACTTATGTCCGGCACTTCACTGGATGGTGTAGATGTGGCATTGTGCAGGATAGATGAGGTGAGTTGTGAGCTGATTGCATCATTGGAATATCCTCTCCCCAAAGAGCTTAAAAATGAGATACTTGCCGCCATAGAAGGTCAGGCAACTTTGGCAAAAGTAGGGGAGCTGGATCATCGGTTGGGGCTTTTGTTTGCAGAGGCGGTCAATGTATTGTTGGAGCAGGAGCATATCGAGTCTGCTGATATTAGAGCAGTAGGTTCTCATGGGCAAACATTGTGGCACGCGCCTGAGGGAAGCTATCCGTTTTCGATGCAGCTGGGTGACCCCAATATTATTGCAGCGAGAACAGGTATAGCTGTCGCGGCTGACTTCCGGCGTAAAGATATGGCTTTGGGAGGGCAGGGTGCGCCTTTTGCGCCTGCTTTTCATTCATTTTTGTTTGGCGATAGAGGTGAAAATATAGCGGTTGTCAATATCGGAGGTATGGCAAATCTTACTGTGTTTGGTGAGAAGTTGATAGGGTACGATACGGGTTGCGGCAATGTGCTGATGGATATGTGGATGGCAGAACACAATGGCTTGGGCTATGACAAGGATGGTTCGTGGGCGAAAAGCGGGAAGGTGGATTATCCTCTATTGAAGCAGATGCTTAATGATGACTATTTCAAGCAGGAGTACCCCAAAAGTACAGGCAGAGAAAAATTCAATAGGGAGTGGTTGGAGAAGTTCATCGGCCACGTTCAGAATGATAAGCAGTGGCAGGCAGATATTCAGAGAACACTTCTTGAATTGACTGCTATCAGCATATCCAATGAGGTATTAAAGTTTCAAAGAGATATTCTGCTTCTTTGTGGCGGCGGAGCAAAAAACAGTTTTCTGGCAGAGCGCATCAAGGTGATGATGCCCAATATCGAAGTGGTGATCGCTGCCAATGCAGACAGTTTGGAAGCGATGGCATTCGCGTGGCTGGCTTACAAACGAATCCACAGAGAGCCTGTAGATCTTAAAGATGTGACCGGGGCAAGAGAGAATAGTATATTGGGCGGTTTATATGAATGAGATAGAGGCATGGATCGGAGAGCTTGGTTATGACGGGGTACTGCAGGTTGCTTCAGAAGATGCAAGTTTCCGAAATTATTATCGATTGATCAATGGTGCCGATAGCTATATAGTGATGGATAGTTCTTTGCAGAAGGAGAGCCTGCTGCCTTTTATCGATATGACAGATAGATTGGCAAAATCAGGCGTGCGGGTTCCAAAGATTTATGCTCAAAATATGCGAGAGGGGTTTTTGCTGCTTGAAGATCTGGGAAACAGACATCTCTTGCAAGATTTAAGTAAAAGTAACTATCAAGAGTACTATGCAAAAGCAATCGATGAGATCATCAAAATGCAAACAGCCGACATTGAAAATTTGCCTCTTTATGATGCAGGGTTTTTACGCTTTGAGATGGAGTTGATACAAGAGTGGTATCTGGAAAAGTATCTAGATAAGAGCCTTGATGCTGAGGAGAAGCAAATTATTTCTGACATGATAGATAGAGTAGTAGAGGTAGTTTTGTCTCAGTATCAGGGGGTTTTTGTCCATCGTGACTTTCATTCTCGAAATATTATGATCACACCGCTGGATGAGGTAGCAGTGATTGATTACCAGGATGCCAGAGTGGGGGCGATCACATATGATTTGGTTTCACTCCTCAGAGACTGCTATATTGCTTTTGGCCCCAGAGAAATTGAGAAGCTCGCTTTGACTTTCAAGGATAAAAAAGGTTTGGATGTGGATGATGCCACTTTCATTCGATGGTTTGATTTTATGGGACTACAGCGACATATTAAAGTCTTGGGTATTTTTGCCAGATTGCACTTGAGAGATGGGAAAGACGGTTATTTGGATGATATCCCTCAGACACTGAAATATGTGAAAGAGGTGGGCGCTAAATATGAAGAGATGAAGCCTTTGTTGCAATTATTTGAAAAGTTAGGAGTGTGAGATGAAAGCGATGATATTGGCAGCAGGTTTGGGAACACGCATGCGTCCTTTGACCAACCATACCCCCAAGCCACTCCTTGAGATAGGGGGTATTCCACTTATCGTGTGGCATATTGAACGATTGGCGCATAATGGATTTCATGATATTGTCATCAATATCGCACATCTGGGATATCAGATACCCGAGGCACTTGGTGATGGCTCGGAGTGGGCCGTAAAGCTCTCTTATTCGGATGAACAGGAAGAGGGGGCGCTGGAGAATGCAGGGGGGATCATCAAAGCATTGCCTCTTCTGGGTAATGAAATTTTTTTGGTGGTCAACGGCGATATCTGGTGTGAATATGATTTTGAGAAAGATAAAATATTGCCTCACGGTATCTTGGCTCATTTGATTCTTGTACCCAATCCTGAGCACAACCCCGAAGGTGATTTTTCGCTGCAAGGTACAGTGGTGCGTGATGGTGGAGAGAGGAAATATACTTTTTCTGGTATCGGATATTATTCGCCCAAACTTTTCGAGGAATTGGCTTATGGGAAGCAAGCTCTGGCACCTATTTTGATAGAAGCGATGAGAGAGGGCAGGGTGAGCGGTGAGCTCTTCGAGGGTGAATGGAGAGATATAGGTACACCTGAAAGATTGGAATTGTTGAATATTCATCTCTTTTCGGAAGACTGAGTCTGTTTTTTAGAATTTTTTGTGTACACTTCATTGGTTTTCATACGAAAATACATTT
>Ga0209013_10002295_pt1 | contig 17358 bp, 13 predicted proteins | sample Cruoilmetagenom2_FD_187291 | JGI IMG/M metagenome (GOLD analysis project Ga0209013, IMG submission 187291) | Oil polluted marine microbial communities from Coal Oil Point, Santa Barbara, California, USA - Sample 2 (SPAdes) (version 2) | ecosystem: Environmental > Aquatic > Marine > Oil seeps ...
GAATGCAGCCTTTGTGGAATTTGTGAGAGCAGTTGTATATATGGTGTATTCCAAATTGATAAAAAAGCATCAAAAGTTCTGATAGCCGAAGACAAATGTTGGAGTTGTGGGTTCTGTGTGGGTGTGTGTCCTGCAAAAGCCATCGAATTGAGGGATATAAATGACGGAGAAAGGGTCATTTGGAAAAATCAAGGGATGGCTCATCCTTTTAGAAGATAATGCGTTTTGGGAAATCAGGTCCGGACTTAACCAGGGGCCCCTCCCTCCCTATACTATTACCTCCAGGGGCTCGCTGTAGACCTTTTAGGTATCAATATGATGTCGAAGGAAGTTTCTAAGGCAATGAAATCAGCTTATAGATTCAAGTCTGTGGCAGACGGACAGCAAGTCCATGAGAAGATCGTTACACAAATCAAGGATGCAATATTTGACAAAAAATTTAAGCCGGGGGAAAGGCTGCCATCCGAGAGAGAACTCGCGGACATATTCAAAACGAGCAGAGTAACTGTCAGATCAGCTATTCTGACTCTCAAGAATGGAGGTTTGTTATATGTAAGGAAGGGGACGGGTGGCGGAACATTTGTAGCTGACGATATCGGTGAAACGGAAATATCCGAGCTTTTAAAGAACATCATCAAGTGGAAAAATATCAGCATTCATAATGTCATAGAGGTAAGGAATATCATAGAGCCCCAGATTGCCTATATGGCCGCTGAGAATGCCACGGATCAGGATATTGAAAGAATATGGGGTACTATAGAAGAATTGGAATATTTCTTTAAGCTGAAGACCAAATTTCAGAGCAGCGATGAAAACTTCCACAGGGCATTGGCTGCCGCCGCCAAGAACCCCTTGTTGAGTGTGTTTCAGGCTTCTTTAATATATATTTTGTTCAAGTTTATTTATCACATCAACTGGCAAGAAGAGCATAAGAAGAGCATCCTCTTTCAACACAGGAATATAGCAGAACAAGTGGCACAAAAGAATCCGGAAAGCGCGCGGGAGGCAATGCTGGAGCATCTTGCAGACATGCAGCACATTTTGTCTCGAATTCCAGTAACGAAAGTTCTTAAGTGGATGTAATACCTGAATCTTGCACCAACTATCTACTACGGCTTGAAGCGCTTTGCCTTTAAAGCTCGTTTCATGATTTTAATCCTCACCATATAGGTAATATGCTTGCGGGTCAAAATCACTCCAACTTCGCTTTAAACACAAGGCTTTCTGCGCCTCGCTACGATACTTGGTACAAATTTCAGGTATTAACCTAGGGGAATGCTTTAACCTTTTGAAAATAAATGCCAATCGTGTTCGCGGGTAAAGATGTCTCTTGATCTTGATAGAGGAAGGAGGTGATGGGAATCCGGCAAGATAATGGAAGCTGCCAGGTGGCAGTGCTTTCTGATGAACCTTTAACTTTTTAAGGAGGAAGGAAAAATGAAGAAGCTCATTTTTTGTTTGATTGTAGTGCTGGGTGTCGCAATAGCCTTAACACCTGTGTATGGTAAGGGACCCATAAAGCTCAAGATGGTCACTTTCTTGCCGAAGGGAAATGTAAATATGACCGCCTTAATGGCGTTCATGGAAGACATCAACAAGAAGGCCAAGGGAGAAATGGAGATCAACTATGTAGGCGGACCAGAGGCCATACCGGGATTCAAACAATTCGAAGCAGTGCGCACCGGTGTCGTAGATGTGATTCTTGGCTGTGAATCCTATTATGGCAGACAGGTTACAGGGGCTGCCTATACCCATCTGACTCGTATCAATCCTATGCAGGAACGTAAAAACGGTTATTATGATTTCAGGGTGGAACTCCTTAAAAAACACAATGTATATTATCTTGGAAGGGCACAGTACGGCCCGTGGTTCAACCTATTCACCAATAAAGCAGTAAAGCGACCCAAAGAACTGAAGGGCCAAAAAATCCGGGTCTCAGCCACCTATGAACCCTTTGTGAAGACTCTGGGGGCTGTACCTGTGACTCTGCCAGGCTCTGATATCTATACCGCCCTCGAGCGGGGTACAATTGACGGGTATGCCTGGGCAATTCTGGGCAATATACAGATGGGATGGGTCGATGTATGCAAATATATTCTGGAACCCAGGATTTATGAAATGAACCTTGAAACATTGATAAACCTCAAGACGTGGCAAAAACTCCCCGGACACCTTCAAAAGCTTTTGACCGACTGTATGATCGAGAACGAAAAAGAATACGCCAAAATAATGGTTGACGTTTCAGAAAAAGAATTCCAGGGGATGCAGAATAAAGGAATGAAAGTGATCAAATTCTCTCCTGAAGATACCAAATGGTATATAGACCTGGCCTATAAGGCAGGATGGGACGAGGTGACCAGGCAGAACCCTGAGCTGGCGCCTAAACTCAAAAAATTTCTCACTCCATAAAGCCAGGTTGAAATGGAGCTTTCCCCTAAAATGGGCCGCCTGTTGGACAAGGTGATGGAGGGGTTTGCATGGTTTGCAGGCCTGCTGATGCTGTTCGCCCTGATAACCGTGTGTGTGGATGTTGTGATGAGGTACTTTTTCAACAATCCCACAGGATGGGTACTTCAGTTTAGTGAATACATCCTCCTTTATATCCCTTTCCTGGCGGCCGCTTACGTACTCAAGGAAGAGAGTCACATAAAGATTGATATAGTGCTGAATCGGCTTAGCGAGAAGGCCCAGACCTTGATGAACGTGGTGACATCTACTTTAGGTTTTTTTATACTTGCGGTGCTTACTTACTACGGAGCACTTATCACATTTGATTATTACCAGAGGAAAGTTCCCACTATCGAGTATCTGAAGATCCCTGAATATCTTGTGATTATCGTTATCCCTATAGGATGCTTCCTGTTTTCCATCCAATTTATAAGGAGAGCCCATAAGTATTACAGAATATTGAGGGCACGAAACAGAGAAGGTGGAATAGACCTATAACCCCACTGTGGTCACGGGGAAACCTGTGACCACAGTTTTTTACTCAAATAGGAAAAACATGGAATGGTGGCTGGCCTTGACTCTGCTTTTAGGCACCATGGTAATCCTGATGTTATCAGGTATGCCGGTGGCCGTTGCTTTTCTGTTCGTTGATATTTTGGGGGCCATATTGTTCCTCGGAGGGGAACCTGGAATCACTCAACTTGTCCTGAATATGGCAGAGAGCCTCACATCCTTCAGTCTGCTTCCCGTCCCTCTCTTCGTGCTTATGGGAGAGGTGATGTTTCACTCGAAGCTCGGGTTCAAGGCCATTGATGTGGCAGATCAGTGGATCGGTAAAATCCCAGGGAGGTTATCATTACTGGCCATTATGGGCGGGGCCCTCTTCTCCACCATGAGCGGGTCCACCCTGGCTACCACGGCTATACTCGGATCTATGCTGGTGCCTGATATGGAGCGGAGAGGTTACAGCAAGACAATGGCCATAGGCCCGGTTATGGGGAGCGGAGGTCTCTCCATGCTTATCCCCCCAAGCGCCCTTGCCATCCTCTTAGCGGCCTTAAACCAAATATCGGTGGGCGGGCTTTTGATCGCAGGAATCCTGCCAGGATTCCTCATGGCCTTTTTCTATGGCAGCTATGTGGTGATCAGGTGCTGGCTCCAGCCTGTCCTTGCACCGCCATATACATTGTCACAGGTATCCTTTGGAACCAAGATAAGGGGGACCCTGATCCACGTACTCCCCCTGGGGTTGATTATTTTTTTAGTGATCGGCCTCATATTTTTAGGGGTCGCCACTCCTTCCGAGGCCGCGGCCATGGGGGCCCTGGGGTCCATTCTGCTTGCCGTTGTCTATAAAAAAATGAACGTCAAGATCATGAAAAACTGCATTATTGGCACCATAAAAATAACGTCCATGATGTTTATGATCATTGTTGGCTCCATGACTTTCAGCCAGATCATGGCTTTTTCAGGGGCAAGTGAAGGCCTTATCAGGGTTGTGACTGACCTGGATTTGCCGCCGGTCATGATCCTGATCTCAATGCAGTTACTCCTTTTGTTCTTAGGTTGTTTCATGGACAACCTCTCCATGGTGATGATTGCCATACCCATCTTCTTGCCCATTATTAATGCGCTCCATTTTAATACACTCTGGTTTGCGCTGATCATGCTGATTAATATGGAGATGGCCAACACCACCCCGCCTTTTGGGCTTTTGCTTTTCGTCATGAAGGGGGTGGCGCCAAAAAATACCACCATGGGAGATATTTATAAGGCAGGGATACCCTTTCTTTTGTGCGATGCACTGGTAATGGTGTTGGTTATGATTTTTCCACAGATTGCCCTTTATCTCCCGGGCCTTATGAAATGAGTCTACCCTAACGTTGCAGAAAATTTGAATTCAAAACGGTATAGATTAGGTCAGTAAGGGGCGGTTGATCATTTTCAAGGACAAAAGTGTATTGAACATACAGTGAGGTCTTGAAAATGGTCAACCGTTTCTTGATGGCCCGATATAGAGCGAGCGAAGCGTTTTTGGACCAAATATTTCTGCAACGTTAGGGTCTACCATGTTGAATGCCTGAGCTTCACCCCAATTATAAATTTATAGGGATTCAGAAAAGTTCAAGTAGAGGTAAGAATTATGCGATTCAAGATAGGTGTTGACGTGGGCGGGACCTTTACTGATTTCTTGCTGATGGATGACGGAGGGAATTCAGAGATCTACAAAATCCTTTCCACACCAGAAGATCCTTCAATTGCCGTAGTTAACGGCTTTGTTGAGATGGCAAAGACAAAGGATATGGAATTTTCTGCCTTTTTAGAAAAGGTTGAGATCATAGTGCATGGAACCACCGTTACGACAAACGCTGTTCTGACCGGGAATGTGGCAAAAACAGGGCTTCTCACCACCAGGGGCTTTAGGGATGCTCTCCAGATGAGAAGGGGAATAAGAGAGGAACTTTATAACAATAAGTATCTTCCTCCTCCTCCGGTTGTCCCAAGGTATCTCAGGATACCAGTGGAGGAGAGAACCAGTTTTGCCGGTGAAATTGTACGAGACATTAGTCTTTCTGACGTTGAAAGCGGAATTGATCTGTTTAAAGACGAGGGGGTCGAGGCAGTGGCCATATGCTTTATGCACTCATATGCAAACGACAAGAATGAACTTCTTGCAGAAAAGAAAGTGCGTGAACTCCTGCCCGGAGCATACCTGTCTGTTTCCTCAAAGACCTTGCCCCAAGTAAGGTTTTATAATCGGGTGAGCACAACCGTTCTCAATTCTGCCGTAGGCCCCATCCTGAGAAAATACCTCTTAAGGCTCACGGAAAAACTTAGAGATGAACATTTTAAAGGACTCTTACTTATAATGCAGTCCAACGGGGGCGTCACATCGCCTGAAGCAGTCATGCAGCTGGCAGCCAGCACTCTTTTATCAGGCCCGGCTGCAGCTCCCATCGCAGGAATAGCCTATACCAGCCTTCACGGGGAAAATAACTTCATTACAATAGATATGGGCGGCACGAGCTTTGATGCCGCCCTTATAAAAGATAATACACCCACAGTTACCACAGATGGTAATGTAAATCGCTATGCGCTGGCACTTCCTATGATGCAGATCAACACTATCGGCGCAGGTGGTGGAAGTATTGCGTGGATCGATGAGGGAGGACTGCTCAAGATGGGTCCGAAAAGCGCGGGGGCCCGGCCCGGACCTGCCTGCTACGGTCTTGGAGGGAGCGAACCCACATGCAGCGATTCAAACCTCATTCTTGGCTATTTGAATGCCGACTTTTTTGCTGGCGGTAAAATGAAACTTGATTTTGCTGGCGCCGAAAAGATCATCGAAGAAAAAATTGCCCGCCCTCTTGATATGAGCCTGGTGGAAGCAGCCTATGGGATGTTTCATATCATGAATGTCAATATGGCATCCGCAATAAGGGAGATATCCGTTCAAAGAGGTTATGATCCGAGAGAATTTCTTATTGTCTGCGCAGGAGGTGCCGGCCCGATACATGCGGCCATGATTGCAAAAGAGCTGGAGATACCGAGGATACTGATACCAAAGGAGTCTTCTATATTTTGCGCCGCCGGAATGCTTTTATCAGACCTGAAGCACGACTTTGTAAAGACCTATCATTCAATATTCTCAAAAGAGTATATCGACGTATCCCGGTTCCTTTCCCTGGCCCGCGAGCTTGAAAAAGACGGTGAAAAAGTGCTTGCAGCAGAGAACATACCTGCTGACAAGAGGTGTTACCGTTACTCACTGGACTTGAGATATGTTGGTCAATATCACGAGGTTAGTGTGGATGCGGAAAACGAAGACATCAAAGCCTTCAATGACCAAAGCATAAAGGAAACCTTCCACAAAACACATGATAGACTATATGGTTATTCTTTGAAAAAAGAAGGGACCGAAGTGGAATTGGTCAACTTGAGGATGACCGCTATTGGAACCACAGATAAACCCGCCTTCAGTAAAGAAAAATACAAGGGCGAGGACGTAAGCGGTTGTCTAAAAGGAGAGAGGAAGGCCTTCATTCCGTCTGAGATGGGCTTTAAGTCCGTTAAGGTATACGATGGAGATCGGATGGGATATGGCAACCATCTCAAGGGTCCTGTGATCATAGAGCAGGTGAATACTACCATCTTTGTTCCCCCCGAATATCAGATTGAATGCGACCAATATGGCAGCTATCTGCTGACCTTGATGTAAGGTCTTGAGGAGAAAGGAAATGACTAAGAAGATTGATAAAATTTTTGCGTCTGTACTCCAAAGAAGGTTTAAATCCATAACCGAGGAGATGGGTTTGACCCTTTTGAGGACCACGCGTTCGCCTATTCTCAATGAGGCCAGAGATTTTGTCACAGGTCTTTATGATGCCAGAGGAAGGATGCTGGAGCAGACCGAATATATCCCTGTACTGGCCTTTGCCATTCAGCCTGCCTGTGAGTACATAGTGAAATATTTTGGCAGTGACCTACACCCTGGAGACGTCATACTACACAACGATGTGTTCTCGGGAGGGAATCAGAACGCTGACGTGGCAGTTTTTAAGCCAGTATTCCACGAAGGAAACCTTGTAGCCTGGGCCGCATGCAAAGGTCATCAGGCGGACATAGGCGGTGCTGTGGCAGGTGGTTACAACCCGGAGGCCAGGGAGGTCTGGCAGGAGGCATTAAGGATCACACCGGTAAAGATTTATGAGGCGGGAACGTTCAAAAAGGATGTCTGGGACCTGATATTTGCCAATATCCGTTATGACATAGTTGAAGAGGATATCAAAGCGGAGATAGGTGGATGCATAGTGGGCGAGAGGGGTATAAAGGCTTTATTGGAAAGATACGGCATTGAAAAATTCCATGATCACGTTGAATACCTGTTCGATATAACAGAGAAGATGGTCAGGAACGAAATAAGAGAAATTCCGGATGGTACTTACCACGGAGAGAGTTACGCATACTACGACGGGTTCCATGAAGGCTCCAGGATGAAGATCAATCTGAATGTAATCGTTAGGGGCGACGAAGTAACTTTTGACTACACAGGTTCTGCTCCTCAGACAGAGGGTTTTGTCAATGCCCCTTTTGCGGCCACAGGGTCTGCCGTTCTTTTGACATTTCTTATGCTCATAAATCCCGATATCCCTCACAATGATGGTTTATCAAGACCAATGCACATCATCAACCCGGAGGGCTCTTTTCTTAATGCACGTTTTCCAGCGGCTACCACCTTTGGCAACAGCCTCACAGGTCCCAATTCGGATGCCATTTTCAAGGCCTTTTCTCAGGCCCTTCCCAAAAGGGTGACGGCAGCGTGGAACAGGTTTTTAGGTTTTAACCTCACAGGAAAGGATCCGAGGAAAAACCGCTCCTATGTGGACATACTGTTCCTTGCATTAAAGGGAGGCTCAGGAGGCACCTGGATGGCTGACGGCTATGATCACATCGGGCTTATTAACTGCGCCGGCGGAATACTGGCCCAGGACTACGAGATGTTCGAGATCCATGACCCCCATTTTCTTATCAAGCATGAATATCTTACCGATTCGGCAGGGGCCGGCAGATGGCGTGGGGGCCTGGGCGTGGAAACGGAATTTGAGATTTATGGTGAAGATGTAACCGGAATCGCATACGGAGATGGTATTGAACAAGAGTCAAGGGCCTTTGGCCTTTTTGGTGGTAAGCATGGAAGTGTCAACCGGGTTGAACTCAAATATCCGGACGGAACCGTAAGGGTTGCAAAGTCGAAGGAGATCATCAGGGATATCCCAACGCATACTGTTTTCAATGAAAAGGCGGGTGGCGGCGGTGGATATGGCAACCCGTTTCTAAGACCAATTGAGAAGGTGCTGGATGATGTCAGAAATGAAGTGGTTTCCATTGAAAGCGCAGAAATAGATTACGGTGTTGTTATCGATGAAACCACTTTTGTGGTGAATGAAGAATCAACGAGAAAACTAAGAGGGGAAAGAAGATGAGCGCTCCAACTATTGATCACATTGGTATCATCGTCCAGAACTTAGAACGGTCTATAGCCATGTTTGAGCGCCTGTTTCATTTGAAACCTTCAAAGATAAAAAATATGCCAGATGTAGGCCTGAGAATTGCCCAACTGAATGCTGCGAACATAAGTATCGAGCTGCTTCAGTATCTGGGAAAGGAAGAGAGCCTTGCAAAAAAGACCATGGGAGCAAAACAGGGCATCAATCATCTTTCGATAGAGGTGGAAGATATCATGGCCTCATTGAAAGACCTGGGAGGCAAAGACCTCAAGGTCATGGAAGGCTTTCCCAGGCAAGGGAGTCATGGCCTGGTGGCCTTTTTTGAACCGGAAACGACAGCGGGGATCCTTTTGGAGGTATGTGAGAAAGCGAAGCGCTAAATTGTTACCAAATGACAACTGACAATTGCGGAGGCGTAAATGGCATTTTACGAGGAGAGAAAGCTCTGGAATGAAAAAATCGAAACCCTGTCCAGGGATGAGATAAGGGCACTGCAACTGGAAAAACTCAAAAAGCAGGTTGCATATAATTATGATTATTCGCCTTTTTACAAAAACAAATTTGAGATTGTAGGGGCAAAACCAGGGGACATAAAGAGTTTTAAGGATTTTTCAAAAATTCCCTTAATGACAAAGGATGAGCACAGGAGAACACAGGAAGAATCCCTTGAAAAATATGGAAACCCCTATGCCCTTTTGGCCTGTGCCCCCAAAGAAAAGATCGTGCGTATTAATTCCACCTCAGGCACCACTGGTATTCCTACCCTTTATTCACTGACCCAGCATGATGTGGATGTTGTCAATGAAATGCATGCCAGAAAATACTGGCGCACAGGGATCAGACCTGGGGATGTGATGATTCAAGCCCTATCCTTAAGTATGTTTACAGGAGGACTTCCCTTATCCCAGGGTATCCAGCATATGGGAGCATGTGTCGTCCCGGTGGGCATCGAAGGGGGAACTAAAAGGGTACTGGATTTCATCCGGTTGACTTCACCGGTGGCGATCATTGCCACGCCCTCCTTTGGCCAGTATATGATTGAAAAGTGCCTGGAACTCACAGGGAAAGAGGCGACAGATCTGGGCCTAAAATGGTTCTTCTGCGCCGGCGAGCCAGGCGGCGGCAATCCGGAGGTTCGGAAAATGCTGGCACAAGGATTCGGTGCCAAAGTGTTTGATCACACGGGCGGCGGCCATGCATTTCACGGAATAAGCTGTGATGAACCCCCTGAACAGTTTAGCGGCATGCATTTTGTTTCTGAAGATCATTGCCTTTTAGAACTAATCGATCCCAAAACCAAACAGAGCATTGCTATCGAAGACGGTGCAATTGGAGAAATGGTCTTCACTTTTCTTGATTGGGAAGGAGGCCCTTTTATGCGGTATGCACTTGGAGACATGCTTCAAATATACGCACAGCCCTGCCAATGCGGTATGCCTGGGATCAGGTTTAAGATAATAGGCAGGGCAGATGACATGCTGATCATTAAAGGCGTTAATGTCTATCCGGAGGCGATCAAGACCGCAATCTTCAAATTCCGACCGGAAGTGACAGGTGTATTCCGGATACTGATAGATCGACCTGGCCCCATGGTCACGCCTCCCTTAATCATTAAGCTGGAGTATGGGCTGAGTGTATCAGAAAAAGATCTTCCTGTACTGGAGAAGAAAATGATGTCTTATTTCAGAACGGAACTCAGGATTGGTCCTCAATTCGAATGGGTGCCTCCGGAGACGTTTCCCAGGGAAACCAAGAAGACCAAGTTTATTTTGATTAAAGGCGAGCAAGAATAGGAAAAAAGAGGGGAAAAAGTATTGACACCCGTAATTGTATACAGTATACAGTAATCAGTTACAATTTGCTATGAGCGTATGTTTTTTCTTTCGGGGCTGAAGCTCTTACCATCCACCACTCCTCTTTATGACAAGCGAAGCGTTAAAATTTGACGGTTGGCGTTCTTAACACAACTAAACTCAACAAGAATTACGGGATTTTGGGGATCGACCATTGACTGCGACATCTGGTTTGGTGAGGCCAAGCAAAAAACCGTAAAGGCGATGTTCAGATAGAGTCCCCATACAGAAGGAGATAAAATGAACGAAGTTAAGAATACCGAAGTTAAACGAGCCCTTTGTTTTGGCTGTTGGCTACAGGCTGGCGTATTGGCGACTGTCGAAGACGGGAAAGTGGTGAAGCTCAAGGGTGAGCCCGGTCACCCGGTGAACCAAGGCTGGATCTGTGAGCGTTCAAAGGCATTTATTGAGCATCTGTATCATGAGGATCGTCTTAATTATCCTCTGAAGAGAGTTGGTGACAGGGGAGATGGCAAATGGGAAAGAATCTCATGGGAGGATGCCTTAGACCAGGTGGCCGAAAAACTGGATAAAATCAAGGTGACAAATGGCGCTGAGGCAGTTGCGTCTGTTGGGGGTACTGGTAGGGGTTTTTCAGAGATGTTCAAAGCAAGATTTATGAATCTTTTTGGGAGCCCCAACCACGCAAATGCCGGGCAGTGGTGCTCTGTTGTGAGCCGTCAGATACATGCTGCTATTTACGGGGCCGGCGCCAGCAGATCTGTAAAGCAACCCTGCAAATGCGCGGTAATCTGGGGAGGGAATCCAGCTGAATCCCTGGCTTGCACGTTTACAAGCCTCCTCAAGGCCAAGAGACAGGGCACGAAATATATTGTCATTGATCCTAAGTACTCTGAGAGCGTGAACCGGCTCGCACACCAGTGGGTGCAACTAAGACCTGGCACTGATGCTGCTCTGGCCCTGGGCTGGTTGAATGTGATTATAGAGGAGGGCCTCTATGATAAGAATTTTGTTGAGACGTGGTGTCATGGATTTAAAGAGTTGAAAGAACGCATAAAACAATACTCTCCCAAAAAAGTTGCCGAAATAACCTGGGTGCCGGAAGAAGAAATAATTCAATCGGCACGGCTATATGCAACAAGCAAACCGGCATCTATTATCTGGGGTGTTAAGTCGGACATGCAAGGCAGGAATGTTACCAGCATTACCCAGGCGAAATGCCTACTCAGGGCAATAACCGGCAACCTTGATGTAATAGGCGGCGATATGCTTGCAGGACCTTGCGAAAAAGCCAACTATGGCCCTGCCCTTGAGTACATGGACTTGCTGCCGCCAGAGCAAAGAAAGAAGCAACTCGGTGCGGACAGGCATAAACTTTGGGGCTATCCGGGATATGAATTGGTTCACCAGGCGGCAAAACCTTACTGGTATGGAAAGGGATTAACTTCTGGTTTCCTCCCCGCTTGCCACGAGCCGGATATATGGACGGCTATACTTGATGGCAGGCCATACCCGGTCAAGGGGTTGATTTGTGGCGCATGTAATCCACTAATCGCTTATCCTAACACTAAAAGGATCTACAAGGCATTGAAAAGCCCAGATCTTGAGCTTTTCGTGGTCGCTGAGCAGTGGCTGACACCAACGGCCATGCTTGCCGACTATGTGTTCCCAATTACCAACTGGCTGGAACATCCCCAGATGTGCACACAGACCTTCCAGGGGCACGGCAACATCGCTTCAATAGGACAGAGAGTGATTCAGCCCCTGCATGAGCGCAGGACCGATTATGAATTCTATCAAGGCCTGGGGTTGAGGCTGGGACAGGGAGATTACTGGCGAGAAACCCTCAACAAAGAGTGGGACTGGTGTTTGGAACCGTTACTCAATGAGCTTAACGTGGAATCGGCAGAGGAATTTGCAAAGAATCAACGCTGGTGGATACCTCCGGTCGTGGAAAAGAGATACCAAACAATCGACCCAGAAACAGGAAAACCAAAGGGGTTCGCTACGCTAACCGGGAAGGTTGAGCTTTATTCCACCATACTTGATCAACTGGGATATGATCCACTGCCCCGCTATGAAGAGCCTCCGGAAACACCCGTGAGCCAGCCGGAACTCGCCAAAAAATACCCATTTATTCTGATAACCGGCTCCAGATTTCGCCCTATGCACCACTCAGAGCATAGACAGATACGCTCGCTTCGCCGACTTTATCCCTACCCAACAGTTGAAATCAATCCAGATACGGCCCGCCGACTCGGTATCGGTGAAGGAGACTGGGTTGTCATAGAAACCCTGAGGGGTAAGATTAAACAAAAAGCAAAGCTCACTTCAAGGATTCACCGGAGGGTGATTGAGGCTCAGCACGGGTGGTGGTTTCCTGAGGAGATTGCTGAGGATCCCGTGCTCTACAGGGTCTTCGAATCGAATGTCAATGTCCTAACAACAGATGATGAGGAATACTGCGATCCCCCTACAGGGGCAGTTACTTTTGGTCCCCTGCTGTGCAAGGTTTACCCGCTCAAGAAATATACTTGTAACATTTGACGTCTTTGAAAAAATAATTGAGAATACTGCTGCCCAAAAATAGACTGATTTTTTGATTTGGAGTTTAAGATTTCAACCACTTATCTCTCCTGCCCCGAAATAGACGGAACCAAACAGGGCTTTTCTGGCTAAATCCAACGAGCATTGCCCGGCCGGGCTGAGGACCTAATTTTGATGCATGTGACCGAAAAATCAAAAGCAAAGGACACTGGTTTTGAGATGTTAAAGTCAATGTCTGAAAGAAGATCTCTGGGTCAGGATGTTTACGAGAAACTGAAACAGGCGATCGTCGAGGGAGATCTAGCCGCCGGGAGCAGGGTGATCGAAAGTCGAGTGGCAAATGCCCTGGGGATCAGCCGCACGCCGGTTAGGGAGGCAATCCACAAGTTGGAGCGAGAAAGTTTGCTCCGCCACAACCCTTCGGGCGGTTTCTTCATTGTAGGGCTGACGCGGTCGGATATTGAGGAGACATTTGGAATCCGGAGTGTGCTGGAGAGCTATGCGGCCAGACTGGCGGCCACACACCACAGGGGCGAGGAAGAACTTGATCCTTTGGATCAAAAAATTCACGAATACCAACTGCATCTCGACCAGGGGAATTTGAAGGCATTACTGCGGACCAACACCGAATTTCATAATCTCCTATACGCCCTGAGTCGCAGTCCAAGACTGATCAAGATGATAAATGACCTCCAGGACCAGATCTACCGTTTCAGACAGGTCCTCCTAAAGACCGAGGAGAATGCCGGAATCAGTAATGAAGATCACAAATTAATGTTGAAACTTATTTCCAAGCGCGATTTAGAGGGTGTTGAAAGCCTGGTCAGGGAACATATTTTAAGGGGACAGGGGATTGTCCTGAAAGAGTTTGATAAGGGATACATAGAGCAATGATTACAACGAACAGTGTTATTCGGGGGGAGGTGAGTTGTCATGGAATATGCCTGATTCTCTACGGATAAAGCGCCCATGTTAACGGATAAAAAAAAGGAGGTTACAGTTATGTCGAGATTAATAAAGAACAAATATTTTCTGTTTATATGCTTAGCGGTGGTTATAGGACTGCTGTGTGGAAATGTGCAGGCCCAAAAATCCATCAAAATACGGTATTTTACAGGTATGACTCCGGCCCACTATTTCAGCTCTGATTTGCTGCCTTTCTTTGCAGCTGAAGTTGAGAAAAAGACCAACGGCAGTGTCAAGGTAGAAGTCTATCCTGGAGGGCAACTTTTTGGATACCGAGACGGAATTGATGCTACTACAATGGGAGCTGTTGAAATGGGTCTTACGTCCCTCGGCCATTGGGGTGGGCATAACCCTATTTTTAGCTTCTCGGATTATTTCCTGTTGATTGACGATATGGATCACTGGTTCCGTGCCAGAGATGAGATACATCCAATCTTGGACGCTTTGTTTCAGAAAAAAAATGTCAAGGTCCTTTACTACAGCGCATATGGCGGCAATGGCATATGCGGAAGAGTTCAAATTGAATCGCTTAATGATATTAAAGGCTTGAAGGTCAGGGCACCTGTTCCCGGAGCCCTGGCGTGTTTGGCAGCCTGGGGTGCAACGCCAATCAAAATTGCAGCGGCAGAGGTGTATGATGCGATGGGAAAGGGGGCAATAGATGCATGTGCTTCCTCATGGGGCTCTATGTACGCAAGAAAATTCTATGAGGTTGCAAAACATGCTGTGGGTCCTGTCTGGTGGACTGTCTGGGTGAATTTTATCAGCCTTGATACCTGGAAAAGTTTATCTCCGGAAAACCAAAAGATCATAATGGAAGTGTCAAGAGATACCGAAAAACGCTCTTTAGGGTTAATGAAAGCATTTGATAAAAAAAGCTTGGAAAAATTAGAGCAAGTGGGAACCGTTAAGATCCTGACGTCTGAAGAGAAAAAGGCATGGGGCAAACCTCTCAGGCCCGCTTATTCCGCATGGGCCAAAAAGTGTGCTGATAAGGGGTATGGAAAACAGGCAGAAGAAATCCTAAACATATTGGACAGAGTTCGATAGATTTATCAGCCTGGCAGGTTTTATTCTTGAAATCTACATCCTGCCAGGCTGAAAATCCAGTGCTGGCAAGTGAAGAAATCAGGGTCAGAGAAATGAGCAATGAAAATAGTATATAAAGTAGTAGATAGTGCCATAGACAAGATTCTGTCAGCAATGGGATTGATTTCTGTCGTTATGATGGTATTGCTCTCATTGTTTATTACAACACAGGTTTTCTGCAGATACTTTCTCAGCGTACATGTACCCGGACTATTCGATCTGTCTATATATTCCCTTATCATTTTCACTTTTCTTTCAGCGGCATATACGCTGAGGGAAGGCAAGCATATCTCTGTAGACCTTTTATCATCGCATCTGCCCGAGGGTGCGAGGATCGGCTTTGAAATAAGTGCATATATTGCAGCCCTTTTCTTTGTTGTCATATTGGGCTGGTTCGGCTGGAAATGGGCATATATGTCGTTTTCCTCGGGCGTCATGACAATCTCTGAGACCCCAATACCAAAGGGAATTCTTATATCAGCCGTTGTTCTGGGGACTTTCCTGCTTTCTTTACAAATGATTAGATCAATTGTGTCGTCATTTATGCAGTCCTCTCACATATTCACTTTTAAAAATTTTTCTAAAGATTTCCGGAACAATCCGTTTGTCTCCATGATGATTTTTATTATTGGTTTAATATCCGGCCTCATGTTAGCCGTATATGTGAGCAAAATTGCCGGAATATGCTTTATAGCCCTTATGGTCTTGTTATGCGGAATGCCAGTATTCCTCGCTTTGGGCTTAGCGGGCAGCATAGGTTTGTATTTATTGATAGGTGAATCAGCGTTAAGACAACTACCGTTTCTTGCTTTTAAGGCAGTGGAAAGCTTCCCATTGACGTGTTTACCACTTTTCATAATAGCTGGAATAATCATGGAAAAGGGGAAAGTTGTTGATGAAGTTTTTTCACTCTTCAGATACTTTGCAGGTAATTTCATTTCAGCTCCACTGATAACAACGATACTGGTAGGCGGATTTTTCTGTGCGATCAGTGGATCAAGCGTGGCTACAACTTCGCTTATCGCCGCAGTTACATTGCCGATATTAATCAGTCATGGGTATAAAAAATCAATCTCAAGTGGCGTAGTTGCCGGTTCTACAATCGGCACTGTGATCCCTCCTTCTATTGGGTACATTCTATATGGTGTGATTACCGAGGAATCCATAGGTCAATTGTTTGTTGCTGGAATCATACCTGCGGTAATGATATTCGGCTTCTACTGCCTGTATATCGTCAGTCGGGCCGTGATCAGCGAGAAGTCACTATTTGAAAGGGGTCAAGCACTGCAACAAATAGATCAGCAGGAAGTGAGTTGGAAGGATAAGGCAAGCGCGCTGAAGAGGGCCTCATGGGGTCTGTTTGCACCTGTATTTGTACTCGGTGGAATTTACATGGGCATATTTACACCCACCGAGGCCGCAGCCATTATGGTCATGTATGCTATTGTCATTACAATATTGATCACGAAAACTGTAACATGGCGGCAGCTATTTGAGATCATTTTGGTCGGCGCAAAGGTAAGCTCAATGATTCTTCTTATAATTGTAGGCGCCAGGATCTTTGGAGCTCTTACTTCACAGCTTCGTATTGCTGTTGATTTAGTCTCATTTGTTGAGACAGCGGAAATTTCGCCGATTAAGACCCTCACTCTTATTTCCATGATGTTGATTGTTTTAGGCATGTTTTTGGATGCAGCCTCAATTATGGTGATAACCCTCCCTGTTTTTTATCCTGTTATAATGTCAGCCGGGTTCAATTCTGTCTGGTTTGGTGTCTTCTTTATAATAGTGCTGGAGATAGGATTGCTAACACCGCCAGTTGGTTTAAACCTGTTCGTTATCAAAGGCCTATCAGGTTTTAAAATGGGAACTATAATAAGGGGTACTTCTCCATTTATTTTAATAATGCTGTTATCTTTATTTATACTTACGCTTTTTCCACAATTGGCTACGTGGCTTCCCGATCACATGATGCGATGAAAGGGGAGACAATTCTCATTGCTGATGATGAATTCGATATTCAAGACATTGTGTAAAGATTAGAACACAGCTCCACCATAACTTGTAGATCAAGAAGTGGGATAATCAAATTATGGAATATCAGGTGATAGAAAACATAAACATCTCCTTGAGCTATCATAAACTTTCCCTGGAAATCCCGCCGACTGCTAAGCTTCCCTTGCCTGGTCAATTTTACACCGTCCGGTGTGGGGAAACGAAAGATCCACTTCTGAGACGACCGTTCAGTATGCACCGACTGATAAAGAGAGGGGAAGCGGTTCACCTGGAGATTCTTTACCGGGTCGTTGGAAAGGGAACCGAGTGGCTTTCAACGTGTAAGGTAGGGCACGACAATGAAAGATCGTTTTTTATGGAAGCGATAGATACCAAAATCTTTTTTGTCGAATGTCACAATATTGTCGATTGAGAGGTCATGAGCAAGAGAAACGAGGGTAGCATCTGCAAAATCCATTGGAAGATCTTGA
>Ga0209013_10002296_pt1 | contig 17354 bp, 16 predicted proteins | sample Cruoilmetagenom2_FD_187291 | JGI IMG/M metagenome (GOLD analysis project Ga0209013, IMG submission 187291) | Oil polluted marine microbial communities from Coal Oil Point, Santa Barbara, California, USA - Sample 2 (SPAdes) (version 2) | ecosystem: Environmental > Aquatic > Marine > Oil seeps ...
AATTGACTTTTCTTTTCCGTTTTCTAAAAAGTCATTTAAAGAGCTATAGTTATCTTCTAGAACGAGGATTTCACCATCTAGAGCAATACCCCATTTTTCTACATTATCCTTTTCAAACCTAACTATACGAGTACCCACAATAATTCTCCTCCTTATATAAATTCCATAATGTTATTTTTGATATTCAACCATTTTTTCTAATAATTGTTTAGCGCGGACCATAATTTCAATAGCTCTTACTTGTGCTTCATCAGTATCACGAGCAACAAGAGCGTCATGTAAAGCTTTATGCCTTTGCAAAACCTCTAAATTTGGTTCTTCAAACTGAGGTTCTGGAAACAAACTTAATGCAGACATAGTTTTTTCTCGACTAATAATTAACCCTTTTCGTAATAGCTGTAGCATGCTGATCAGTAAATCATTATGAGAAGCATCATAAATGCTTTGATGGAAATAGAAGTCTGCCTTAGCCCATTCCTTTTTATTTCCAACATTTTTTTCGAGAGTAAGGAAAGTCTCCTTTATTTTCGAAAGATCTTGCTCCGTTGCTCTTTGAGTAGCAAGAGCTGCTGCCAAAGGTTCTAACGCTAGTCGAATTTCAGTTAATTGAATTAAAAATTCACCATCTTTTACTTCCACTTCACTTAACCAAGTAATAACATCTAAATCCCATAATTGCCAATTTGATTTTTGTAGCACTACTGTTCCTGATTTTTGATTAGACCTAATCATATTTCTAACAGCTAATCCCTTTAAAGCTTCCCTGACTACTGTTCGACTAACTCCATATTGTTCACTAATGACTTCAACTTTAGGGAGGGTTTCTCCTGGCAGTATCTCTCCACCAGCTATTTTTCGACCGATTTCATATACTATTTGTTCACTAAAACTTTGCATTTATTTCCCTCTCAAATCTTATTTTTCACTAAATAGTATCCAATTATATTTTTGAACAACTAAAAAACGATTGACCACTAGGTAGGGTTCATGATCTTTTTCTTGTTTTAGTTAAGAAAAAACAGTAGGGGATTAAACATTACTTATTTGATAGTTCTGAATAAATAATATTTAATACTTTAATATTATTTATTTTCCCCACTATTGTCAATCTATTTATAGAAAATTCTATAAATTTAATTTTTTATAGTGTATAAATAACTATTTAGTGCCACTTTTATCTAAACTACCAACTAAAATTATTAGAAACCTAATAAATGACGTTTTAGGGGAGCGACGGATAAAATATCGTAATAGGATGACCGAAAACAAGAGATGAGCTACGTGACGCAGTCACGTAGCTCATCTCTTGCCTTTATCGTTTACCTTGTTAACATAAGTTTTGTCCAAAGCGAAACGTAATAGTCCATATAAAAAAGGGCCGTTTTAGCGGTTTTCTTATAATAGGCCAATCCATTTCCAGTATGTTGCACTGAATAGAAGAATTAGTAAGTACCCAGCAATTGTTAGTGGAATACCTGATTTTAAGAAATCTTTTACAGTGAATGCACCTGTCCCATATGCGAGCATATTTTGAGGGGCACTTACTGGTAACAAGAAACCAAAACTAATAACGAATTGTTGAATTATAACAAATCCAATATCATTACCATCTAAAGAAATTGTAGTTGTTAACGCGATGAAAACAGGTATTAATGCAGAGGATAAACTAGTAGCACTAGCAAATCCTAAATGTATTAATATATTAAAAGCAGAAATCAATGCAATAGTTGCGAGTAGAGGCATTCCATCAAGACCCATCGCACCAAATACGTTATCTGATAACCACTGAGCACCTTGTGTATCTAACAAAATGGTACCAAGAGCTATACCTACAGCAAAAACTATAATAGTTCCCCAGGGAATTAACTTTTCAACAGATTTCCAATCAAATACACCAATCTTTGGTGAAAGTAAAATTGCAATCGCAATAATTGTTACGGTAGTTGTATCAAACGGATGTAATTTCGATTCTGTTGCCCAGAAGAAGAGGAGTGCAACCGAAACAATAATAAGGCGAAGTTCTTCTTTCTTTAAAGGACCTAAATCTTTTAATTGTTGCCTAGTGATTTCTTTACTGCCTTGAACATTTTTTGTTTCAGGTTTAATTAGATTAATCATAACGAAATATAAAATAATCGACATTAGGATAGACCACGGAGCAGCGTAAAGGAACCATTGTCCCCATGAAATAGTAATGCCAAATTCCTTTTCTATGAAGCCAATTGCTACCATGTTCTGAGCAGCTGCTGTTTTAATACCAACGTTCCAAATCGAAATTGATTGGACAGCCGTAATGATAAGAAGGGCTGCTAACTTACTGTTTTTCGGTAGACCGAATGCCGCAACCATACCCATTAGGATTGGTACAAGCGCTCCAGCTCGAGCGGTAGCACTTGGTACAAAAAATGCTAATACGATTGACACAAGAATTGCACCAAATACGATACTACCTGTTTTTGTACCAACTCTTGTTAATATCCAAAGTGCAATTCGTTTATGTAAATTAGTCGCTTGCATTGCCGAAGCTAAAAACAGTGCAGCTGCTACAAGTGCTACCGCTGAGTTACTGAAACCTCCTAAAGCCATTTTTAACGCAGCAGAAGTTCCGATTATTTCAGAAGGATCTTCCATGCTTGGCGATAGTCCGAGCAACATAGCTGTGAGTGCGATAATCATTGCAGCACTTACAGGATATGAAACGGCTTCAGAAACCCAGAGAATTACTGCAAAAGCTAAAATAGCTAACGCACGATGTCCAGCAACAGGGAGACCATCAGGTGTAGGTAATAAAACAATGATAATGAGTGATAGAAAAGCTAATATGAGCCATAATGATTTTAAATTCTTTTTCACTTTTTTTTCGGTTACTTGAGATGTCATTGTACTCACTCCTTTTAGGAATTAGTGTATCCCACTAGTTCATTTCTATTATACATTTTTGAGATTTTAGAGATGTGTATTATAAGTGAATTTACAATAAAATTGCAATATTGTTATAATAATTTACAAAAGCTTTCAGTGTTCTTCTATTGTAAATTAGGGTAAACTGAAAAGAATAGATTACTTAATAAAAGGTGGCCGTTTTGATGGAAATGACAAAGTTAATAAAGCATCTAAATATTATAGAGGTTAAAAATGCTCAAGATATGGAAATAACAGGGATAGCGTATAATTCAAGTAAGGTAGAAAAGGGTCAAGTATTCGTTTGCGTAAAAGGATTTAAAACAGACGGACATAAATACGCTGGACAAGCTGTAGAGAAAGGTGCAGTCGCACTAGTTGTAGAGAGTTTTATAGAAGGGTTGAACATTCCACAGTATAAGGTAGAAAGTGGAAGAACTGCTTTGGCAATATTGGCAGATGCATTTTATGATCATCCAACAAGAAAATTAAAGACAATCGGTATTACAGCAACAAATGGGAAGACATCAACTTCCTTTATGACAAATGCTATTTTAGAAAATCATAACTTAATAACGGGTTTAATGGGTACAGTAGTTGTGAAAATTGGAGACTATGCAGAGCCGTCTGAACTGACAACACCAGAGTCTTTGGATCTTCAGCGCTTTTACGCACAAATGGTGGAAGCAGGAGTAACACATACAACCATGGAGGTTTCTTCATCCGCATTAGAACTAAATCGGGTAGCTTGTGTCGATTTTGATATCGTTACTTTAAATAATATTAGCCGAGAACATATAGACTTACATTCATCGTTTGAAAATTACTTTGCGCACAAATCGAGTCTTATTCGTAACGCAGGTGCAGATAAAGTAGCTATATTAAATTTAGATGACCGATATTCTGCTTCTCTTGTCGATCAAACAAAAGCAAAAGTTATAACAATTGGAGTGGAAGATCAGTCTGCAGATGTAATTTGTCATAACTTAGATTTATCAACGGGACGAGCATCATTTACTGTAGAAATTATGCGAGAACTAATAACGAATGATGTAGTGATTCCGAAACAACAATTCCAGATTGAACTTTCAACACCTGGTTTCCACTCAGTTTATAATTCCATGGTAAGCATCGTCATCGGATTGTTATGTGAAGTACCAGTTACAACGATTCAAAAGAGCTTATTTGAATTTGTTGGAGTAGAACGTCGATTTGAAATTATTTTCGAGGATGACTTTAAAATTATCGATGATCATTTCGCGAATAGCGGAAATATCGATATAACGCTTGGTACTTTAGAAAAAATGGATTTCACTCGGATTTTGCTTGTTTACGCAATTCGAGGTGATCGTGGAGTGACAGTAAATAAAGAAAATGCAGAAGCAATAGCTAAATGGGCTCCGAGACTGGGGATTCATGAAGTAACTGCAACGTTAAGTCGTTCCCATGTAACTCAGAAAGATGTTGTTTCCGAAGCGGAACTTGCTGCTTTCAAGGAAGTGATGGATGAAGCAGGAATACAGGTTCATTTATACGAGGAACTACCAGAAGCAATTCGATATAGCATGAACATGGTAGAAGAAGGCGACCTAGTCTTGCTAGGTGGCTGTCAAGGAATGGACTTTGGTGCCAAGTTTGCGTTAGAACAATTAGAAACTATTAGACCAGACGTGGACAAGAAGAAACTATTTCAACCACTTGAAAAAAGAGTAGCTGGAAATTCATAAAACATGAAAAAGACCGACAAAAAATTTTGTCGGTCTTTTTCAATGTTTATAGTTCTTTCTCGTTTTCGACGAGATGTTTAAGGATAGATAATTTGTTGTTCCAAAAACGTTCATAATAGGAAAGCCATTGGTGAATTTCTTTAAAAGCTTCGGGTTCTAACTGATACCTTTTTTCTCTGCCAACCTTTTTTCCACTAACTAATTCTGCTTCAGATAATATATAAAGGTGTTTTGCGATTGCGGTGCGACTCATTGGAAAATGAGAGGAAATTTCGGAAATCGCTAATTCATTCTCTGCTAAGAGTTTAAGAACCTCTCTACGTGTAGGATCGGCGATTGCTTGAAATACATCGTATTTTTGTGCGTAAGACTGCATTTAGCTTTCCGCAGCTTTCCGTAATTTATCTTGAACAATTGATACCCAACCTTTTGCCATAGTATCATGAATAATTGAACTTTTTTGATTAGCTTTGGAGATAGTATCCTCTGGTCCCTTCCAACCACCATGAATAAGTGTGAATTCTGTCTTTTCCCCTAAATCTTTTAAAATAAAAGAAACAAACCATCCATCCGTATCCCAGGAAAAAGAGAGGCGATTTGGAGGATCTATTTCAGTTACTTTGCAAGGAGAGGGGCCAAAAGGTGATTGAATGTGAAATTCATGATTCTCTTCTAATTTAAAATCATTTGGCATGAACCAAGCTGCGATACCATCTGAAGTGGATACGGTGTTCCAAACTTTGGTAATAGGTGCATTTAAAATAATTGTTTGCGTGATATCTTGCAATTTATTCATCGGTTCTCCTACTTCCTATTTTACTAAAACAAAACCAAATGGTTTCATTTTAATTATATGAAACCAATTAGTTCTATGTCAAGCAATAGTCATAGGAGTTACCATATTACCATTCAATGTCTTCTGGATAGTCTACATTTAGACGTAAATCGTGAATTGAACTTTTGGTTTTGTTAGCTTCTGTTAGAACAGTTTGTTTAACGTAATTATATTCACTATTAGAAATAACGATGTTATTCGCAATAGCAGAAAAAGCTTTTATGCGCTTTTCTTTTGGCATTTCTATGTAGGAAAGATTCAGCATATCAATGTATTGAATGGCATATTCTTGTACGGTTGTTTGTGGATTAAACATGGCATCTGTAAGTGTCTTAAATTCTGTTGCGGTCATATTTTCTTTTAAACCTTCCGCAACAATCGCTTGGAATTTACGTGCATTTACAATATGTATATCGAAATCGGTTGCGTTATTATCTTTTTTGTATAGTTTAATAAAATCATTTATTGCAATAGAAGAATAGATAAGTTCCGGCCAAAGGATTTCTACTGAATAATAAATATTTTTATTAGGAGCTATAAAGTCATGTGCTTTCATTATTTCTTTATGTAAACCATTGCCTATAAATTCTACATTTCTATCTCCTTGGTATGCATGGCGTAAATCATATGTAATACCAAGCAACCTCATACGAGAGCCTTGCCAATCATAATACCGTTTTTCATCCCCAGTAATTGAGTAGACTGCAGTACAGAGCTCTTCTAAATCCCAGTAATCCCCACTGATTAAAGCACCTGTTAAATTATCTGTGTTTTTTAAAGATAACATTCCAATTCCCCCTTGTTGAATAGTGAATTTACTTTTCGATAGTTTTGATACGATAGGTATTACCGTTTTGCTGTGTAGTTTAGCGTACTAAATAACTCTTTTTTTTCTGTATCTGATAGCTCTCTCCACTCCCCAATGGAAAGACCTTCTATGTTGATATTCATAATGCGAATGCGTTTTAAACTGTTTACTGAATATCCAAGTGCAGTACACATTCTTCTGATTTGGCGGTTTAATCCTTGTGTTAGCGTTATATTAAATGTTTTTGGTCCCATTTTTTTAATTTTACATGGGAGCGTTTTAGTACCCAAAATCTCTACTCCAGTAGCCATTTCTTCTAGAAAGCTATCCGTAATTTTTTCGTTTACTGTTACGACATATTCTTTTTCATGTTTATTCTCTACACGAAGTATTTCGTTGACAATGTCTCCATCATTCGTCAACAAAATGAGACCATCCGAGTCTTTATCCAATCGACCAATATGGAAAATTCGAAGTGGATGATTGACAAAGTCTACTATATTTCCCTTCACATGACGTTCTGTTGTACTAGTAATGCCAACAGGTTTATTTAATACTAAGTAAACTAATGGTTGCTCGACAACAATTGGTTTGCCATCGACTCGTACATCATCTCCAGCTTCTACTTTGCTACCAAGTTCCGCCGTATTTCCGTTAATTGTAACTTTTCCTTCAATAATCCATTTGTCAGCACCACGTCTAGATATTATTCCAGCTTCACTTAAAAATTTGTTAATCCGCATATTAGATACCTACTTTCTTGTTAGAATTATTATATGAAGTATGTAAAACCATTATAATGTAAAAACAGTAAAAAACAAAAGGAGTGAGCAGGTAAACTAGTAGCGTTCATCTTTTGCAATTGTAAGTTTTCATGAATCTACATGATATACTTGAAAAAAGATTATTTGAATAGGAAAAGAACCATACATTAGAGGAGATAATCACAACATGAGTAAAAATCCAATGAGCCAATCGAAAACGATTCAAACCCATTTGATCCTTCCGCCAGATACAAATCATCACCAAACAATTTTCGGTGGAAAAGTACTTGCTTATATCGATGAAATTGCAGCCATTGCTGCGATGAAGTATGCAAAAGTTGCAGTAGTTACGGCTTCTATAGACTCTGTAGACTTCCTATCTTCTGCAAAAGTAGGCGATGTTCTAGAATTAATGGCAATCGTTAGTTCAACAGGTCGTTCATCTATGGAAGTGTATGTTCGTGTAACATCAATGAATTTATTAACTGGGGAAGAAAAACTAACAACCGAATCCTATTTAACTATGGTTGCAGTAGATGAAAATGGAAAATCAATTCCTGTACCAGGAATTTATCCTGAAACAGAAGATGAAATCCTTCTGTTTGAATCAGGTGCCGCTAGACGTGAGCATAGAAAACAGCGCCAAGCGATGAAATATAAACCAAGAGGGAAGTGACTAAGTGCTAAAGCAAATTGAAGAAAACTATAAATATTTAATGATTTTGCTACTAGTCGTTTATTTGATAAACACTGCTTATTTAAAAGAAATAACGATCACGTTTACTGCGATTGGTTTAGCTATTATTTTAGAGATTATTAAGCAACGTCATCATATTAAAAAACTTACTTATTCTCAGTTGGCGATCATTGGAATTATAGTACTAGCAGGCATTTCGGGGACTATATATATCGTTATCTTGTTCCAAATTTTTCTTCAGTCGCTTAGCATACCGCAGACGTTGGAAACCGTTTTACTCCTATTAACTGCACTCGTATGTTTCTATGTAGTAGGATATTTCTTAAAGAAACTCTATGCACGAGCGATAGGTAACTAGAAAAAACTCATGAAAGCTATGAATTCATAGCTTTCATGAGTTTTTTCTTTTTAACAGATAAGATAGTATATAAAATTTCTGCATAATATTTGTCTAGCGCAAGCAGCCTTGCCTGTCGGGGCAGTGAAAGGCGCTTACGCTTTAATATAATTTCAGTTAATTTTTAAATAATTTAAACCAACCTTTGTATTTAAACCAAATAATCATGGCAATTGTGATGACAATCATTACTATAATTACAGTTAAATATCCATATCTCCACTCAAGTTCTGGCATATGAATAAAATTCATACCATATAAGCCAACTATAAAAGTAAGTGGGATAAAAACAGTAGAAACAATCGTTAAAATCATCATGATTCGATTCATTTGACTGGAGTTTATGGACATATGACTATCGCGGATGTCTGCAGTTAATTCCCGATTCGTTTCAATCAATTCAGCTAATTTTAGTAGATGATCATATACATCTCCAAAATATGCACGTTCTGTTTTCCGTAACCCAATTCGTTCAGAGTTCATTACTCTATATAATAAATCTCGCATCGGAAATACAGTACGACGCAAACGGAGCAAATCGCTACGAACGTCAAAAACTTGATCCATGGATAAATGACCCATATGAAGTGTTAGCTTATCTTCTACCTCATTTAAATAATCTTCTATTTTATAAACAATTGGAAAGTATGCATCGACCACTTTATCAACGATGTGATAGGTTGCATGCATAGGACCGCGATCCCATCCTTTAGGATTATTATGGATTCTTTCGCGTGCTTCCTCTAGTTCGTGCATAACAGGGTAGTGAAAAGTTACAACAAAATCTTTTCCAACAAATATATCTAACTCTTCAGCTTCTAATGTTTCTTCGTTGAACGTATGTAAAACAAAAAATGCATATCCATCATCATAATGGTCTAGTTTAGGCCGCTGAAGATCTAGCAAACAGTCTTCGATTGCTAAAGGATGGAAATGAAAGAAGGAACTAAGTAATAATTCCTCTTCTTTTGTAGGTTCTCCAATATCGACCCAGTACCATTCAAACGTTTTGTGTTTAATGTCCTCTATAGGAAAATCACTCACTATTTCGTGATCTACAGTTATACCAAGCGTTCGAATCATACTAAAACCTCGTTTCTTTACAAAATCTCATTTCTTATTATCTCATATCTCTTCTGTATATAATCATTTTAAATTTAATCGAATTTTCTGTTGACAATCATAATATCTATCTGTATAGTTGGTATTAATCAAATAAAACAACTTTCTTATCAAGAGAGGTGGAGGGACTGGCCCTATGATACCTCAGCAACAGACATTTGTGTACTGTGCTAATTCCAGAAGCGTATGCTTGAAGATAAGAAGAGACTAATTGTCCTATGACGCTTAAACCTCTTCTTGATCTCAAGAAGGGGTTTTATTTGATTTCTACTACAAATACAGGAGGAGAAATCAAGTACTTTAAATTAAGAAGACTCATTTGTCACACTTCAAAAAAAAACGAAAGCAGTCATTTAAAAATAAAAATAAACTAGGATATTCTCATTTGAATTATTCGGAACTCTATCACAAAATTAGAGGAATATATTGTGGCTTGCTGCTACAAATCATGGCAACAATGGGAAGAATAAAACTCATTGTTGATATCTAAAAGAAGTTTGGAAATAAAATTGGTAATGCCTCTTTGGAATCTAATTACTCATACGTAAAGGATTACAAAGAGTAAAATACAGCTTTCTTTTCCAGTAGTCCCATTCGATTAGGAAAGAAAGTATTCGTTACAAAACACCACACACATCTATAGGAAAAGAAATGTAACAATAACCCCCTCATCATCATTTAGATGAAGGGGTTATTGTTGTTTTTAAAAAGATAAGAAAGTATATAGAATTTCTGCATAATATGTCTAGCGCAAGCAGCCTTGCTCCTGCGCAAAGCTCGTCGCAGAAGAACGTTGCCCCTCGGGGTCAAATGGGGAATTGCTGCGGTGGCTGAGGAGCTGCCTCCTCGCAATTCCCCATTTGCTGCCTTACGCAGAGATAGGTGCTTGCGCTTTTCTTATTCATTTTGAAATAGAAACCTTTTTTTATTTACACCGAGCTAAGGTGTTTGTCTAGTTTGTCTTTCTTTTTTTGCATCTACTAGTATAAGTGCTAAAAGGAGGTGAAGTTAATATGAACCGATATCGTAAACCTTGTAATTCTTGTCATCAATCTCATGTATCCCCTCAGCAAACTGAGTGGTTCCAACCACCTTTCGAACCTATCGTGTGTCCGCCGCGTTATAGAGTACATGATTCGTTTATACCAAGATTGCAACCAGTCATACATCCGACTGTGAATGTAAATCGAGAACATGTATTCCCTGTGCCACAGCATTTCTTTCCTCAAGTAACTCGAAATGAAGTTGCAAATCAAGGATATCAACAAGCAACACCTTATATGAACCAATATCAGCAAGGTGCATTTCAACAACAACCGTATCAGCAACAACAACAGTTTTTCCCTGGTCAACGATAATTTTTAAAAAGCAAATGCCTTTGTTACAAAGGGTATTTGCTTTTTTAAAAAGATAAGAAAGCGCTCCTCAAACAAATCTGCCAAAAAAAGTCCCCAACATCATAAATGTGCAAAACTCACATACGACATATTTTAAAATAAGCACAAACATATGAGAAAAGTCTCTTTTTGCACTTATTTTCGGATAAGTCGTATAGTCATTTTGCTATATTTTATAAATCAGGATTAAAAATTTAAACAGAAAAGTTAAACATGTAGCAATTGTAGATGTCTAATTTGTTTTTGATAATTCACAGTCATGTAAGTCAAAGTATATAATGTCAACTTATATTTTTACATAATGGTAGAATTAGCAGCGTATACTAATCTTTGTTAAGCTTAAGCTAAGGTGATAAAACTAAAAAGTTGTAGCTTCTGTAAAAGAAGCTGCTCCTTTTATTTCTGTATAAAGGGGAAATTATATGAAAATTCGTCCAAGAAGATTGCAAAAAGGGGATACGGTTGGAATTATTGCACCATCGAGTCCTCCTAATTTAGAAAATCTACGAAGTGCCCTCCCTTTCCTAGAAGAACTGGGACTTTCTTATACATTTGGGAAAAGCGTTGAAAGGGAAAATGGCTATCTTGCGGGAAGTGATGATGAAAGATTAGCGGACTTACATGAAATGTTCGCAGATCCTAAAATTGCAGGTATCATCTGTGCAGGTGGTGGGTTTGGTTCTGCTAGATATGCGGATAAAATTGATTATCAGTTAATGAATGAAAACCCAAAAATTTTCTGGGGTTATTCAGACATCACATTTTTACATACAGGAATTGGAGAATACTCAGATCTTGTAACATTCCATGGACCAATGCTTGCCTCAGACGTAGGGAAAGATACTTTTTCTGAGCTATCTAAAAAAATGTTCCAGCAACTTTTTGAACCAATGGAGCTGTACTATTCAGAAGTAATATCACCACTGGAAACAATTAGTGCCGGAAAAGTAAGAGGAGAACTAGTTGGCGGTAATTTGTCATTACTTGTGAGTGGACTTGGTACAAAGTATGAAGTAGATACAAAAGGTAAACTATTACTAATAGAAGATGTAGGAGAAGAACCTTATAAAGTAGATGGATTCTTAAACCAATTACGACTAGCGGGTAAGTTAAATGATGCTGCCGGTTTTATCATTGGTGATTTTAGTGAAGCAGAACCCATTAAACGAAAAGTATCTTTAACCTTAGAGGGTGTATTTGAGCATTACTTTGGTTCTCTAGGGAAGCCTGCAGTAAAAGGTTTCAAAATAGGTCACTGTGAGCCACACTTTGCAATTCCACTAGGGGTAGAAGCTCAGCTAGATGCAGATGAGCGTACATTATCAATTTTACCTGGAGTGGAATGAGATAAAGTAGTACTAGAGCATAAAAACTATTCCTTGTGTTTAAGAGTGAAGCTGAGTGCTTATACTCACTTAACGACACTTTTCTAAATGGGTGTTGCCGGTTCGCTTTTGACGAACCTACGCTAACTTATTCTCGAACAATAAATAAATAATTCCTTTATTAGGAAAGCATTTGGCTTTGAAATGGAGCACAAATGTGATATTATCAGAATAGTAAGAATTAAGGAGGGCATTTTAATGACACCATTTGATTTAGGCGATTTAAAAGGTCTAGCAGATAAAGCTGCTGAACTGTCTAAGGATAATAATATTGATATAGAGAGTTTGTTAAATGATGAACTCATCCAAAAGTTCACAAATTTCGAAAGTGTTCAAGCATTTTTAGAAAAATGTCCGATGGATTTAAAAAATATTTCGAACTTACAAGACTTAGATAACAATAAAATGGATTCTTTTGTGAATGATAATACGAATTTCTCTAATTGGAAAGAACTTCTTGGAAAAGTTACAGAAACATTTTTAAGTGGCAAGCTAAAATTCTAATTAACTGAAACTACTAATCTATTTGGTTAGTAGTTTTTTTATACAAAAAGAAAGTACGGAAATTTCAATTTAGTATCTGTCGAACGCAAGCTGCCTTGCTCCTGGGCCTGCACTAAGCGAGTCAGCCATACAGGATGTTGCGTTAACAACAGACCTACCCATCGCCATTTGCCTGCCTTACATAGTAATAGGCGCTTCCGCTTTTCTTCTCATTTTCTCAAAGTAAATCATATCAATTGCACAACGATTATCTTCTCGTTATAATAAAGTCAAAGATGGTCAAAGTCAGTTGCAGGATGAGGTGAGAAGATGAAAAATATATCTGACATAATTGAAGGTTATTTGAAGGGCATTATAGAAGAAGAGAGTATGGGGCAAATTGAAATTAAAAGAAATGAAATTGCTGAAATGTTTCAATGTGTTCCATCTCAGATAAACTATGTGATAAATACCCGATTTACCGTAGATCGCGGTTACTTAGTTGAAAGTAAGCGTGGTGGAGGTGGATATATTCGAATCCTCCGCGTACGTGCGCATACAAAGGCTGATTTAATTGAGCATATAATAGTGAGCTTAGAAAGCGGAGCTTCTGAATCAATGACACAGGATATTGTATTTCGATTAATTGATGAAGATGTAATTACTAAACGTGAGGCAAAACTCATTTTAGCGGCTCTTAACAAAAAAACATTAGCAATACCTTTACCAGCAAGAGACGAGTTACGTGCTCGAATTTTATGTGCAATGTTATTAACGTTGAAATATGAAAAAAAGTAAATTTATAACGGGGTGTTGAAAGGTGATTTGTGAAAATTGTAAGCAAAGACCAGCAAAAGTGAAGGTTACACAAATGCACAACGGAGACCACTTTGAAAGGAATTATTGCGAAGTCTGTGCAAATAGTCTTCATCCGTTTTATGAAGAGTATAAACAAGATCCTTTATCACTTCACCAACTTCTTTCAAACTGGTTCAATCACTCTGAACAACAACCTGTAAAACAGCGAATGGATACAGCAGAGGTAGTATGCGAAGAATGTGGATGGACTTTTCAACGTTTTCTAAATGAAGGGAAGTTTGGCTGTGGTTCTTGTTATAATAGCTTCCGAGTTCAACTACCAAGTGTTTTCAAACGCCTACACAACGGAAATACGACACATGTAGGAAAAGCACCTGGTGCATTCGGTGAAATATTAGAGCTGAAAAAAAGAATCGAGGCCACACGCTTACAGATGAAGGAAGCTGTACAGGCGGAAAATTTCGAGGAAGCAGCTAAGTTGAGGGATGAAGCAAGAAAACTGGAAAGTAAGCTTGCTACTGGGGGTGATGAAACACATGGTGATTGAAAAGTTTTTGGATAACTCTCTATCTAGTTGGATGGCTGGACGTGGGGAGCATTCAGATATTGTGATGAGTACTCGAATCCGTTTAGCAAGAAACTTGACCGGTTATCGTTTTCCTTTAGCGTTTACAGAGGATGAAGCACATAGAATTGACCAATCGATTTCTGCAACGCTTTTGGATGCATCTGAGGAACTTCAAATGAAAATTTCTTCCGTTCAAATTAAAGATCTATCTGAACTGAATCGCCAAGTCTTAGTAGAGAAGCATTTAATTAGTCCGAAGCTTGCAAACTCTCGAATTGAAGGTTCTGTTTTATTGTCTGAAGATGAGTCAGTGAGCGTGATGATTAATGAAGAAGACCATATTCGTATGCAGTGTCTATTTCCTGGACTTCAAATTGAAGAAGCTTATGCACTAGCTGATAAAATAGATCGAATTTTAGAAAAGGAATTATCATACGCTTTTGATGAACAATTTGGTTATTTGACTAGTTGTCCTACAAACACCGGAACCGGGTTACGTGCATCCGTTATGATGCATTTACCAGCTTTAACAATGTCAAAGCAAATGAATCGAATTGTAACGATCATTTCTAGATTAGGAATGGTTGTTAGAGGTATATACGGTGAAGGTAGTGAAGCGCTCGGTAATGTGTATCAAGTGTCGAACCAAACGACACTTGGAAAATCAGAAGAAGATATCCTTGCCGATCTTCAAAGCATCACAGAGCAAATTATACAAAAAGAAAAAGAAGCAAGAAGTGCACTATTAAAACATTCTGCTAATACATTAGAAGACCGGTTATATCGTTCATTAGGAACGCTGTCTTTTGCTCGTATTTTGACCACAGAAGAAGCAGGGAAATGCTTGTCTGATATACGCTTAGGAATTGATATGGGTCTAATACAAGATGTAGACGTAACCATATTGAATGAATGTATGGTATTTATGCAACCTGGATTTTTACAAAAATTTGCAGGAGCTACATTGAATACTTCAGAACGAGATATGTTTCGAGCGAAGTTAATTAGGGAACGGTTACAGAAAATGGGAGAAAAAAGGATAACCAAAGGAGAGGAACTTGCATGATGTTCAATCGATTTACTCAAAGATCACAAAAGGTACTACAATTAGCACAAGAGGAAGCTATCCGTTTAAAACATGACTCTATAGGAACAGAACATATATTACTCGGGCTTTTACGAGAAGGTAGTGGGATTGCTGCAAAAGCATTGGAAGCGATTGAAGTCGATCCAAAAGTAATTGAAGCAGGGGTTGAAGAGTTAGTAGGATCTGGTACAGAAGATGTTGGTCCGATTGTTCATTATACACCTCGCGCTAAAAAAGTTATTGAGCTTTCAGTAGATGAATCACGTAAGCTTGGTCATTCATACATTGGAACAGAGCACTTATTGTTAGCTTTGATCCGAGAGGGTGAAGGAGTTGCAGCAAGAGTATTAAGTAATTCTGGTGTTAGTTTAAACAAAGCTCGTCAACAAGTGTTGCAATTACTAGGAAGTACAGACCAGACACATACGAATGGTGCTAATAACGCGGCACCCGCTAGTACGCCAACATTAGATAGTTTGGCGCGGGATTTAACGCAAATTGCTAGAGAAGGTACATTGGATCCTGTTATAGGACGTAGTAAAGAAATTACTCGTGTAATTGAAATTCTTGCTCGTCGTACAAAAAACAATCCTGTATTAATCGGGGAGCCTGGTGTTGGTAAAACAGCAATAGCAGAAGGTCTTGCACAACAAATTGTACAAAATGAGATACCTGAAATCTTGCGTGACAAGCGTGTTATGACGCTAGATATGGGTACAGTAGTTGCTGGTACAAAATACCGTGGGGAATTCGAAGATCGTTTGAAAAAAGTAATGGATGAAATCCGTCAAGCGGGCAATGTTATTTTATTCATCGATGAGTTGCATACATTAATCGGAGCGGGTGGAGCAGAAGGTGCTATTGATGCATCTAATATTTTAAAGCCAGCACTTGCTCGTGGAGAAATTCAATGTATTGGTGCTACAACACTTGATGAATACCGCAAATATATTGAAAAAGATGCAGCACTGGAACGTCGTTTCCAACCAATTCAAGTGGATGAGCCATCTGTAGATGAAGCAATTCAAATAATTTACGGCTTACGTGACCGTTATGAAGCGCATCACCGTGTGAAAATCACAGATGAAGCTGTGGAAGCTGCAGTTAAAATGTCTGATCGCTACATTTCCGATCGGTTCTTACCAGATAAAGCGATAGACTTAATCGATGAAGCGGGTTCAAAAGTACGTCTTCGCTCGTATACTACGCCACCAAATTTAAAAGAACAAGAAACAAAGTTGGAAGCGATACGCTCAGAGAAAAACGCTTCAGTTCAAAGTCAAGAATTCGAAAAAGCAGCATCATTTAGAGATAAAGAACAGAAGTTAAAAGAAGAACTAGAAAAAATGAAAGACTCTTGGAAAGAAAAACAAGGAAAAGAAGAGTCAGAAGTAACAGTTGAAGATATCGCAGCGGTTGTTTCTATGTGGACGGGAGTGCCGGTATCTAAACTTGCACAAACTGAATCTGATAAGTTATTAAAACTTGAAGATACTCTGCATGAAAGAGTGATTGGCCAATCAGAAGCTGTAGATGCTATTTCAAGAGCAATCCGTCGTGCACGTGCAGGGTTGAAAGATCCTAAACGTCCAATCGGTTCATTTATCTTCCTTGGACCTACTGGTGTTGGTAAAACTGAACTAGCGCGTGCTTTAGCCGAAGTAATGTTCGGTGATGAAGATGCGATGATCCGTGTGGATATGTCTGAATACATGGAGAAACATTCAACATCTCGTCTAGTTGGTTCACCTCCAGGATATGTCGGATTTGAAGATGGTGGACAATTAACAGAAAAAGTTCGTCGTAAACCATATTCTGTCATCCTTTTAGATGAAATTGAAAAAGCACATCCAGATGTCTTTAATATTCTTCTTCAAGTGTTGGAAGATGGACGATTAACGGATTCTAAAGGACGTACAGTCGACTTCCGTAATACAGTAATCATCATGACTTCAAACGTTGGAGCAGAAGCACTTAAATACAATAAATATGTTGGGTTTAATCTGCAAGAAAGTGGAAAAACAGACTACAAAGACATGAAAGGCAAAATGCTAACAGAGCTGAAAAAAGCATTCCGCCCAGAGTTCTTAAACCGTCTGGATGAAATGATTGTATTCCATTCATTAGAAAGAGTTCACTTAAAACAAATTGTATCTCTTTTAACACAACAATTAGCAAAACGTTTAAAAGAACAAGGTATTGAACTAGAGTTAACAGAAGCTGCGCAAGAAAAAATTACTACTGAAGGATACGATCCTGCATATGGTGCGCGACCATTACGTAGAGCGCTGCAAAAACACGTAGAAGATCGTCTTTCTGAAGAGTTATTAAAAGGCGAAGTTTTAGCTGGTCAAATTGTAGTCT
>Ga0209013_10002297_pt1 | contig 17353 bp, 16 predicted proteins | sample Cruoilmetagenom2_FD_187291 | JGI IMG/M metagenome (GOLD analysis project Ga0209013, IMG submission 187291) | Oil polluted marine microbial communities from Coal Oil Point, Santa Barbara, California, USA - Sample 2 (SPAdes) (version 2) | ecosystem: Environmental > Aquatic > Marine > Oil seeps ...
CCGCCGGAATTGACGGCGATGACGATGACGATGACGACTGCAACAGCGGCAACAAGGATCCACGGAAGCCACTTCCGTAGGTTGTCGTTCATTAGTTTGCCTCCGAAATGAATCACCCTGGATAACCAGGAACCCCGGACGAGTGCCGGGGATCAAGGCAAGATAGGCACACGAACCCTTGAAGTGCAAGGGCTTCTAGCCATCGTCCGTAGTCCGTCGTCGTGAGGACTCTGCCTGATCTACTGATCGATTGATCTACTCAACCATCAGAGATCGTTGCCGGTTCCATCCACAGCATCCAGGCGGAGCCCATCCGGGTCGGACATCGAATCGTCGGGGATCCACGGAGCGAGGCACTCTCGACTATTCACACATGGATCGGTCAGCGTGAGCAGGAATGCGAGGATCTGATCGATCTGATCGTCACTGAGGTCGATGTCCCTCACCGTGTAGATACCGTTGGCCCGGTTCTCCTGGAGCTGTTCCAGGGCGTCCTGTGTGTAGCGCTCTGCGTTGCCGACACGGATCGACGAATCGAGCGATGTGAAGTCGTACTCATCGATCGCACGCTCCGGATTCAGGTGGTGCCTCACGATGTCCTCGAGCGTGTCGTAGGCGCCATCGTGGCCGTACGGTCCGGTCACTTCGACGTTGACCAGGCTGGGCGTGCGAAACGCGTACCGGTCCTCCTCAGCTCCCGTCTCCAGGTACCGACCCCAATCGTCATCGCCGAACGTGCCGCTATCCCTGCCGACACCGATCTGAGGTATCGCATTGACGTGGAACTTCTCGTCGGTGAAGAAGTCACCGGCGTGGCAGGTCGAGCAAGCCGCTTCCCCGTAGAACAGCAACGCCCCCCGCTTCGCACCGTCGCCGATCGCGCCATCGTCACCCGCTACATAGGCTCTCCACGGCGTGTCGACGAACACCTGGGACCGCTCATACTCACCAAGAGCCAGCCCAATGTTGGAGTAGGTGATCAGCTCTTCCACGGGTGCATCACCACCGAACGCCGTATGAAACTCGGTGAGCCAGCCGTTCGGATTCAGGACCCCTTCACCTTCGCCGTATCCGCCGATGATCTGCGCGAGGAGATCGCGCACGCGCCCGTTGCGTGCTTCGCCCGTGTTGCCGATCTCAGTACCGAAGTCGAATCCCCGCATCTCCTCCTCAGAGACAACCGGGAACATGCTTTGTGCAGCGGGGAGATTCGGTCCCGCGTTGACGTCCGGGTAGCCAACGGGTCGATCCGGTGTTCGGATCCCGTAGCCGTCGTCACCATTCAGGAGCGGGGTCTTCCCCAGACTCTCAACGCGACCGTCGTGGAACATCACCTCGTCCCACATACCGGAATTGAACGTCGTCGGGGCGTTGCGCGGAACCAGCGGACCGCCGGGGTGAACTCGACCCGGCCCAAGAACATCGGGGGCTTCGGCTCCGACACCGATGGACATGGGCAGGCCATCACCGCCACCGAGCATGGGGTGGTGGCACGTGACGCAAGCGCTGTCCTGCTGGCCGCCTAATCCTTTCGTGTAGAAGAGCTTCATGCCGAGTTGGGCGAGGGGGTCCCCGATATCCGGGAGGTCCCGCCCTATCGATGGGTCCCCCGCAAGGCCTTGAGCCTCGATGGCACTCCTGAGTTGAGCATCGACGTCTTCGTCACCATCACCGCTCGCGCATGCCGAGAGAGCAAGGGTGAGCACCGCTCCGGTTGCGATGGCTCTCACCAACGCCTTCGATCGTGTCATCCGGGGTACCTCTCGTCGGTCACGGTGTCATGACTCGGGGATAACGATCGCATCGACGCTGCCCGGTTCGGGTTCCTCGTAAGCAATGGGAACGTCGAGCGTGATCTCCCCAACGCTCTCAAATTTGAGCGTGAGCGGATACGATGTTCCCTCTTCGAGCGGCTCGACCAGGTTGATCAGCATGATGTGAAGACCCGCCGGCTCCAGACGGACGGTCTCGCCCGGCAGAACGTTGATCACCCCACCGTCGACCATCCTCATATGCATGACACCGTTCGCATCGACTTCGTCGATATGGAGCTCGACCGCTGCGGCAACCGGTGTCTTCGCAGCGACGAGTCGATCGGCCGCATCGCCTCGATTGGTGAATGTCATGTACGCGATTCCGGTACCGCTCTCGATATCGGGCGTCGACCGAGACCAGGGATCCTCGATAACGATCTGCGGCCCGCCCGTGTGATCGATGGCCACCGTCGTCGTGTCGTCGGCTCCCGACTCGCCGCCGCACGCCGCGGCCCCCATGGCCACAGCGAGGGCGACGAGCAGGACCGAGAATCGGGTCACGACCTACCGACCGCCGTAGCTGAGGACCGTCACGTCTTCAGCGAACATCGCGGCATACACGTACTCAGGCTTGCCGATGATCAGCCCCGGCAGGATTTCACTCTCATTGAGCCCCGCAACGTTCTTCATGCAGACCGGGCAGAGAAGCACCGTCCCTCCGGTATCCATGAACATCCCGAGCATCTCCTGCAGGGTGCTGCCCGACACGTGCACGTTCTGCGGGATGTTGATGTCGGCGAGCCTGGCGCCGTAGACGTTGAGGAAGATCGTGGCCGGCTTTCCAGTGTTCGCCATGACTTTTGTGGCGAATCCGATGGCCATCGCTGCCGTGTCCATGTCGTCGGTCGACAGGTTCACGAACAGACCACCCTTGAGCTCCTCAGGTGAAGGCGGGGTCGCGGTGGCAGCACTTCCTGTCTGCGATGCAGCTGCGGTCGTCGTCGCTGCAGCTGCTGTGGTCGCCACGATCGTCGTCTCCGCTGCCCCGGTTGTGGTTGTGGTTTCCTCGGCTCCTTCATCGGTGCTACACGCTGTCAGCGCACTCGCTGCGAGCGCCACCGCTGCGACGAGCACGAGGGGTTTCCGGTTTGTCGTTGTCCTCACGTTTCCATTCCTTCCTTCAACAGTGTCATGTGGTTGCGTACCTCCACTTGGGCTTCCTTCCAGGTCATCAACATGCCTCCAAACCCTTGGCTGAACCTCTCTGCATCACGCCGCTCCTCGAAGCAGAGCACGGTCGGAGCGCAGCAGATCGTGACGCTTGGCGCCACCAGGAACGTCGCCGAACGAATGTTGACCATCTGCCCCCCGATGAAGTCCTGAGCCAAGGCGGCGGTGACGTCCGGGTGTTGCGTCATGAGCATGAGGCCGCAGTGGGGACAGCACGCATGCGATTGTGCTCCGCTTTCGCGGATCAGGGTCATCGCGGTCCGTCCCCCGATCTCCGTACCGCACATGAGACAGCCCTGCGGCGATGGACCGGCGGCCTCCGCGGGAGCAATCGCCCCGCCGTGCACCTTCGTCACGGCTCTCATCCCTGCCAGATGATCGAGATCCCGATTGATCGTCATGCGAGACACACCGAACGCATCGACCAGGTCGGAGACGAGCACGCTGCCGTCCGTTCCAACCTTCTCGAGAATTCGCCGTTGTCGATCCGCCGCCAACACGCGATGTTACCTTTCGTTACGTTGCGTGGATTTCGGCGTGCAGCGTACCAGAGAGCGGATGAGACAAGGCAGGTAGACACCAGAACTCCCACAGGTCCGTCATAATCCCCTCATGACCGATCACTCTGGATCTCACGTTGGACGCGGCAGACGTCGTCTCACCGCGTCGGTTACCGACCTCGACGTCGTCCGACAGCGAGCATTGCTCATCGGACTGGTGCGGGACGGCAGCGGAGTACCCGAGGGCCACCGAAGCCTCGACGAACTCGAGTTGCTCACCGACACGGCAGGTTCTGAGCCGGTCGAAGCCGTACTCGTCCGGCGCGGTCGACCCGATCCCGCAACGTTCATCGGGAAGGGCAAGCTCTCGGAACTTGTTGCAGAGTCGCACATGCTCGACATCGACGTCGTCGTGTTCGACAACGACCTTTCGCCCGCTCAGCAGCGCAATCTTCAGCAGGCCTTCCAGTGCGACGTCGTCGATCGGGTGGCTCTGATCCTCGACATCTTCGCTCAACACGCCCACACGCACGAAGGTCGCCTCCAGGTCGAACTCGCCCAATACCGCTACCGCCTCCCCCGGCTCCGTGGCAAGGGAGTCGAGCTCTCGCGTCTCGGTGCAGGCATCGGCACCCGCGGTCCCGGCGAGACCAAGCTCGAGACAGATCGACGGCGAATCCTGGAACGCATGTCCAAAGTCGAACGGGAGTTGAAGGAGGCAGGCCGGTCACGCGATACGAGAGCGAAGTCCCGCAAACGCTCCGGTCTCCCGATGGCTGCCATCGTGGGCTACACAAACGCAGGCAAGTCCACACTCTTCAACCGACTCACCGACGCTCACGTCCTGGTTGAAGATCGCCTCTTCGCGACGCTCGGCTCAACGGTGCGTCGACTCGACCTCCCCGATGGACACCGTGCGCTGATGTCGGACACGGTCGGCTTCGTGCGAAGACTCCCACACGAACTCGTTGAGGCCTTTCGTTCAACACTTGACGAAGCAGCCGACGCGGATCTTCTCGTGCACGTCGTCGACGCCGACGACCCCGATCCGGACGGACAGATCGTTGCCGTTCGTGACGTCCTCAACGAGATCGGAGCCTCCGAGATCCCCGAGATCCTTGTGTTCAACAAGATCGACATCGCCGAGCCGGCAGTCGTCCAGCGGCTTCTCACCGTCTACGAGGGTTCCGTGGCTGTATCAGCGTTGAACGGCGAGCACGTCCATGACGTCACAGCGGCCATCATCAACGGCCTCGAAGCGGTCACGACAACGGTGAACCTGCTGATCCCCTACGACAGAGGCGACCTCGTGGCGATCCTGCACGACGCCGGCGAAGTCCTTGATGAGCAACACGGCGAGACCGGCACAGAGCTGCGCGTCCGCCTCCCGGCGGAATCAGCGGAGAGATTCACGGACTACCGCCGAGCCTGAGTAGAGCCACCAACTGCGAGCACAACGAGGGATTCCTCTCCGGAGACCGGGTACCGGAAACCGAGTACCGACAACCCTCGCTACAGGATCTTCGATGCGTACTCCGCGAGGGGGCTCCGCACCGTTCTATCCAGCGTGACGTGGCCGAAGAGTGAGTTGCCTTTGAATTTCTCGATCATGGCTGCAAGCCCACCGAACGGTGAGACGTATGGGTTGTCGACCTGGGTGAGATCGCCACAGAAGACGACCTTGGAACCGGCACCCATTCGGGTCAGGATCACCTTGAGCGTTGGGAGTTCGAGGTTCTGCGCTTCGTCGACGATCACGAGTTCGCCGGTGATCGATCGGCCGCGGAGGTAGGTCACTGCAGCCATCTCGAGCACGTCACGTTCGAAGAGTTCCTCAACCGTGTCACGAACCGATCCTTCGGAGCGTCCGAAGAGGGCGTAGAGGTTGTCGTGCACGGCTGCCATCCAGGGTTCGAGCTTCTCGCTGAGGTCACCGGGCAAGTACCCGACCTCCTGGCGTCCCACAGCAACGAGCGGTCGATACACCGAGACTCTCCTGTATCGGCCGAGTTCGAGCACCTGCTCGAGGGCAGCGGCGAGCGCAAGGAACGTCTTGCCGGTTCCTGCCATGCCCATCACCGATACGGCAGCAACATCGGGATCCATCAGCAGATCCAGGGCGAATGCCTGTCGCGTGTTCTTCGATTCGACACCGAAGATGTGACGGCTCCCGGGGACACGCGTGATCACCGCTTGCGATCCATCGTCAGCAACGCGACCGAGGCCCGACTGGGACCCGGGCCCATGAAGAACGGCGAACTGGTTGACCAACAGACCCGGATTTTCGAGGACGATCTTCCCGCTCTCGAAGAGTTCGTCGACGATCTCGCCCGCGACGTCGATCTCAGCAACGCCGCTATACGACTCATCCACTTGCACCGTATCGCCCCGGTAATCCTCTACCGCGATACCGAGCTGGGCTCCCTTGATGCGAAGAGCCGCGTCCTTCGTGACCAACACCGTTGGCGAACCCTCATCGACGAGATTGAGACATGTCGCCAGAATGCGGTGGTCAACGGTTGAGGGGTCGAAGATCTCGGGAAGACGGTCCGAGCTGATTCCGTTCAGCTCGATTCTGAGTGAACCCCCACCCGGAAGATCGGTTGGCGCGGCCAGTCCTCCCGACTCGGAGGCACCAAGGCTCTCGAGCAGTCTGATCGTCGATCGCGCGTTCGCTCCAACCTCGTCCATTCGCGACTTCTGGCGATCGAGTTCCTCGACAACGACGAGCGGAAGCACCACGTCGTGTTCATCGAATCGGAGCGGGGCATTCGGGTCGGCCAGCAGGACGCAGGTGTCGATCACATAGCTCGTAGACGTCAAAGTGCCTCGCTCTCGCGACATATGTGCACCGGGAAGGGTTGCCGAGTCGAACGTCGAAATCAAGGACCGCGCTGCGCGACCTCGATCGATGTCGTAGCCTGACGCCAAAAGAGAGGGGACACATGAAGATCGCTGTTGTCGGAGCAGGTTCGTGGGGAACAACCGTCGCCGCGATGCTGGCCCCCAAGGTCGACACTCATCTCTGGGCACGCCGGAGCGACCTGGCCGAGCAGATCAACAACGGCACGAACCCGGACTATCTCCCGGGATTCGCACTCCCGGATGAACTGACGGGAACGGCCAATATCGAAGTTGCCGTGGATGGCGCCGATGCGATCGTCATGAGCGTTCCGTCACACGGATTTCGTTCCGTGCTTGAGCAAGCCGCCCCGGCAATCGGCTCGGAGACTCCGATCCTCTCTCTCTCGAAAGGGATCGAGCAAGCATCCCTGATGAGGATGACCGAAGTCGTCTCCGATGTGCTCCGCAATCACAACCACTCGCGCATCGGTGTTCTCACGGGTCCGAATCTCGCCCGCGAGATCATGGCGGGCCAACCGGCGGCGACGGTTATCGCCATGACGGGTCATGACGCTGCGGTCGGCCTCCAGTCCGTGTTCATGGGCTCCCTGTTCCGTGTCTACACGAACCCGGACGTGGTCGGAGCAGAGAGCGCAGGAGCGCTCAAGAACGTCATGGCGATCGCAGCAGGTATGGCGGAGGGCCTCGGGTTCGGGCTGAACACCGTGTCGATGCTGATGACCCGTGCGCTCGTCGAGATGTCGAGACTCGGCGTCGCGATGGGAGGCCGGCCGTCAACGTTCGCCGGGCTCGCAGGCATGGGGGACCTCATCGCCACATGCATGTCATCCGAGAGCCGGAACCACCGCGTCGGTCTCGGCCTCGGACAAGGAAAGACGATCGACGAGATCGTCTCAGAGATGAACATGGTGGCCGAAGGTGTCAAGTCAACCAAGGGCATCCTCGCCCTCGCCGACCGCTACGCCATCGAGATGCCGATCGCAGAACAGGTGGGCCGTGTCCTCTACGAAGACGCATCCGTTCCTGAGGCAATCGCGATCCTCATGGGTAGATCGGCGAAGCCCGAATAGGTAGTCGGTAGTCGGTAGTCGGTAGTCGGCACGGTGACCGAACGTTCTCGACGCTCTCACGGTTGGAGCAGTAGATACCCATCCCATTCCATTGTTTGTCCGCCACCGCTGTAGACCGACTGTCCGATACCCACGTAGAAGTCAGAAGTATCGACCTCCTCTCCCGTGGAAGGATCTACCGACGCGGGCAGTTCGGAGGAATCACCCTCGGGATAGGCATCTGAGAACGATGTGATGCCGAAGGATGACTCGTATGTGCCGCCGTCGTCGTCGGCACGGCCGCTGTTGCTGGCCATCCACACATAAAACAAGTCGCCGCTGTCGGGGTCAGAGGCCATCCCAACGGTCCCGTCGAACTCGCAGGCATCAGCCGGACGACACTCGAACCCCTCGGAGAACTCCAGCGTGAACGTCATCCCCTTCTGCGAGATCAGCACGGTCCCTTCCTCAGTCTGCCCTCCGACGACCTTCGTACCGTGCCACACACCGCTGAGGTCTGGAACCTCTTCCGGTAGCGTCGTGGTCGGAGACTCAGTCGTCGTCGTGGATGCAGTTGTTGTGGTGGATTCGTCTGCTGTTGTGGGCTCGGGTGCAGTCGTCGGCTCATAAGCGGCGCTAGCGCTCGTCGGATTGTCCTCCTGCGTAATAACCACGACCGCTCCCACGACCACGACCGTCGCCACCACCGCCGTCCCCACCAGCACCATCGCCCACTTCATTGGCCTGCCTCCTCGTCTCGCGAGATTGACCCCCCAACGCTATCCCCCCAACCAGAACGCGAGACCATGCCATAGGACCCGAACGAGCACGACATGCTCGGTTGCCGGTAGTCGGTAGTCGGAGAAGGCTCCCCCGTCTTGCTGGCAGCTGGTAGCTGGCGGCTGGCAGCTATCCCGGCCTCACAAACCTGTCCCGTTCCGCCTCGACGGCGTCGCGAACGTCACACCCGGGCCAGTGATCGTTCACCAGGCCCATCGCTTGCATGAACGCGTAGGCCGTTGTCGGCCCGACGAATGAGAAGCCACGGCGTTTCAGATCCTTCGCCAGGGCTATCGACTCAGCAGTTGTGGCATCCCACGTCGGTGGACGGGCGTCCGGTTCGAACGACCAGACGAGAGAACCGAGCGACCCGAACTCGTCGATGGCTTCGAGCGAGCGCTGCGCGTTGTTGATCGTCGACCTGATCTTCCCCTGGTGCCGCACAATGGCGGCATCGTCGAGCATCCGGGATACGTCGTCCTCGCCGAACAGCGCGACCTGTTCGATGTTGAACCCGGCGAACGCTTTCCGGAACGCGGGTCGTTTTCTGAGGATCGTGATCCACGACAGTCCCGACTGGAAACCCTCAAGACTGAGCTTCTCAAACAGACGATCGTCATCGTCGACGGGGCGGCCCCATTCGTCATCGTGATACGCCACGTAGTCAGGTGACCCGTTTCCCCAGCTGCATCGAGCCACGCCATCACTGCCTGTGCCGATCTGATCCATGGGCACCGACGCTACTCGACGTCAGGTTCCTCATCTAGCCCCAGCGCTCGTCGCTGGGCGGCCCGACTGTGACGGAGTACGACTTCGATGAGCTCCTGTGCGTAGTCGGGGTCCATGTCGCCCTCTTCTGCCTCCTCACGCATCTCAGCGATCAGCTCCGCTTCCCGTTCGGGGGACCGCATTGCGAGGTCTCGCTGCGCTTTGAGGCGCCCGATGTCCACCGAGTTCCGTAGGCGCTTGCTCAGGAGTCGGATCACCTGGCGATCGATCCGGTCGATCTGATCACGCATCGAGGGAATCCCAAGAGCATCCATGAGCGTCGTGAAACACTTCGGATCAAGATGAGATCCGTTGCCCGCGAGAGCGTTGGCAGGGTCGGGATGGAAGGGGACTACCAGCCCATCTGCTCCGGCGCTGCGTGCTGCGAGCGCCAGCGGTCGGACCAGTTCCGGATGACCAGCAGCCGACGAAGGATCCACGATCACAGGGAGATGTGACATCCGCTGCACGGTCGGTATCGCCGTGATATCAATCGTATCGGACGTCCGGGGATCGAAGCCTCTGCTCCCCCGCTCACAGAGAACCAGCTCATCATTGCCGGCATCGAGCACGTACTCGGCGGCCAGGAGCCACTCGTCGATCGTCGCTGCCGATGCTCGGTGGAGGATGACCGGTCGGTTGGCCTCGCCAACGGCGCGGAGAAGCACGAAGTTCTGCATGTTGTCCGGGCCGATCTCGATCACGTCGACGTGCGCCGCGGCGAGTTCAACGTGATCGGGCTCCAGCACCTCTGTGCTCACCGGCAGCCGCGTCTCTCCGCCAGCGTGTTCGAGCATCCAGAGAGCGTCCGGGCCGAGACCTCGGTACTCATAGGGAGAGGAGCCGGCCAGGAACGTGCCGGCGCGCAGAATCGAACCGCCATTGTCCGCAACGATGCGGGCGGCAGCAAGAATCTGGTCCTCGCTTTCGACTGCAACCGGTCCTGCAACGACGGGGTATGAACCGTCACCGAACTTGACGGCCCGCACCGGGACGATCGTCGTTTCGATACCTGGTCGTCGATGGCTCTTGAGCGTGGGTTGTTCTGACATGGTTCCTCCGTCGGGAGGGCTCCGGATACCACAAGACCCGGAACCTTGGCTCCGGGTCGCTGTGGGGGTGTGTTGGTGTGTGGTGCCGCTACCGCCGTATCACGTCGACCCGGGCGCCAGGCCCGGTGAACTGATACGTAAATCGATAGCTTGCGGTCACAGACGGGAGAGTAACGGCTCAGCGCGTGTCAGTAAAGCGGCGGGTCGGAATCGAGCGGGGTCGGGGAAGAAGGCAGAGCCTCGGAATGTAGTACGTAGTACGAGTGACGTAGTACGACTCGGAGGCCCTGCGGACAGGGGACCTGCTCGGGTGTTCCGCTGAAGCCTTGAGAAACCCGGAGCGCTAAACACGGACCTCGACAAGCGGATGTCTCCCCTCGGATTCGGGGTCGTACTACGCCATACGTAAGACGTACTGCTGCCTGCAACCCTCGCGGTTCTACCCGACCCCGGTCACTTCCGAAGCGCCGCTAGGACTCGAGAGCGATCAGTGCTGCACGAGCCAGGATGGGTGCTGCCGGTTCGAATCGGGCGAATCGATCGTCTTCGGTCTGTCCGGACGCGTACCGGGAGTAGATCTGTTCGATGATCACGGCGACACGGAAGAGCGAAAGACCCTCGTAGTACGGGAGGCGGTGAACATCGAATCCCGTGGCCTCCGCATATCGGTCGGCGACCTCATTCTTGCTCATCACCGGAGCCAGAGGGACTCCGTACCCGGCCAGCACTCCGTAGGCGGGTGCGTCCGGGTCGACCCAATACGCCACCAGCGTGCCAAGGTCGACCAGCGGATCACCTCTGGTCGCCATGTCCCAGTCGAACACTGCGACGAGAGACCCCGCTTCGTCCACCATCGTGTTGTCAAGCTTGTAATCGTTGTGGAGGAGGACCGTTCCTTGCGGATCAGGGACCAGTGTTGAGAGGAGTTCCGCCGCACGGTCCATGTCGGACACGTCGCGTGTTCTCGCGGCTTCCCAACGGCGCAGCCATCCGTCGACCTGCCTCGGAACGAATCCGTCGGGTCGACCCAGGTCTCCCAACCCCACGGCCGCCGAATCGATCTGGTGCAGCGCCGAAAGTCCATCGACGACGTTCTCGGTGACCGATCTTCGAGCCACCTCATCTCCGCCGATCTCGGAGGGCCACGTCAGCCGAACGACAAGTCCCTCCCGGCGCTCCATGATGAAGAACGGCTTCCCCATGACCTCGGAGTCCTCGCAGTAGTGATAAGCCCGGGGTGCGGGTGGATACGCCTCCCAGAGTCGGGAGAGAACGCCGTACTCCCGTTCCATATCGTGCCCACCTTCCGCGACAGAACCGAGAGGGGCACGACGGAGCACCAGTTCCGCGGTGTCGGTGCGGGCAAGGTAGGTGAGGTTCGCTGCACCACCGGGGAACTGGAGGAACTCGATGGGACCGGAACCGACGAGATCACCGACATGTGTCCTCAGATAGGCGGCGACACGATCCTCTTCGAACCGCTCATCTGGACGGATCGGTGCCGTATCGCTCATATCACGGCACCCCAGACCACCACCACCAGGGCGACGGCGCCGACGAGAGGCAACAGCACCTCAACCGCATCTCGTGCGCGGCCGACAAGCCTGCGCTCAGGATGTGTGCCCAATTCACGTGCGACGATCGCGACCATGCCGCCCACGACGGATACCGATCCGACAACGAGTGCTGCTTCGTCGACCCCGGCGGGCAGAGCCACGTCACCGAACGCGAGGACATCGACTGCGATAGCCAGGAACACCCCGGCCATGTACCCGTTCGTGGCGGTGAAGTACTTCATCGCCTTGTCCAGATTCGAGCGGAGATGATTCGCTCCATAGATCAGCCACACACCGAGAGCGACAACGGCAGCCAGGTAGATCCACCCGATCCACGGGACGAGCAGAAGCGCCACGCCCACCGTCACGAAGCTGTGGAGCAAGATGTGGTCGGCCGTCATCTTGACACCGACGATGCCCGGGAGCATCGGCACCCCGGCCGCCTGGTAGTCGTCCTTGTAGCGGATCGCCAACGCCCAGAAGTGTGTCGGCGTCCAGAAGAACACCATGGCGAACAGGACCCATGCAGGCACCGAGAGTGATCCGGTGACGGCCGCCCAGCCGACCAGCGGGGGAACTGCTCCGGCTGCACCACCGATGACGATGTTCTGCGTCGTGGTGCGTTTGAGCACCATCGTGTAGACGAACACGTAGAAGAGGAGCCCGGCCGTAGAGAGCGACGCTGCCAGGAGGTTCGTCGTCGCCAGAAGCCAGACGAATCCGAGGACCCCGAGAACCACGCCAAACGTCATGGCCGCTCCACGGCCCATGTGGTCAGTAGGAAGCGGTCGTCCCTGTGTGCGGCTCATCACCCGGTCGATGTCCGCGTCGATCACCTGATTGATCGCGTTCGCACCGGCAGCAGACATCGTCCCACCGAGGAGCGTTGCGACGGCGAGCCACCAACCCGGCCATCCATGAGCGGCGAGCACCATCGCCGGCAGTGTGGTGGTGAGCAGCAGTTCGATGATGCGCGGCTTGGTGAGTCGGACATAGTCACCCAGCGTCGCCCCGCCACCGGGGTTCTGTGAGCTCACGGTACGGACAGATTCGTTCACGCAACCTGCTCAACGAATCGTTCGGCACGAGCCTGCTCGCCGAGAAGCGAGGCCCCGAATATCAGATAGACGATCCAGATTGCGTCAGCGATCGCGAGGTGAATCACCTGAGTCTCGAGTGGTGCGGCGAGCATCACGTTGACGAGACCGATGAAGAGTTGGACCACGATGAGTCCGCCGACGGCGGAGCCGAGGCGTTTCGTTCGATCCGTCGACGTCGGGGCGAGACGCATGACGAGGTACGCAACACCCAGTCCGACCCCGATCGCGATCAGCGGATGGAAGATTCGGACCTGGAGCAACCATGGAGCGTCCCCCGAGAACTCCGCGGACACGCCGGAGAGGAAACTCTCGGCCGGGTAGAGCGAGTCGGCGAGGGCGTTGAGTGCTCCAACCGCCCCGATGACCAGGAGACCGGCGGCTCCAAGAGCGAGGCTGCGCTTCATCTGACCATCAACCGGTTTCGTCGGACCCGGGTTCCCCGACGACCACCATGCCGTCAACGTCAATGCGCCGACGAGAATGTACGTGTTGAGGAGGTGAATCGGCACGACGATCATGCGGCCGATCGACGCATCCTGGTCGACCCATGCGAAAACGATCAGAAGAGCACCGAGCACAGACTCGAAGAGCAACAGGCCCAGCGAGGCAGCGGCAGCGTTCCGCACGCGGTGGCCCTTTTCGTAGAGCCGAACGGCAAACATGAACATCGCTATGACACCGAGAACCGCCAGACCACTGGTGACGCGGTGACTGAATTCGATCACCGTCTCCAACTCGGGATTCGCGGGGATGAGCCGATCGGTGCACATCGGCCACGATTCGCCGCAGCCATCTCCCGAACCCGTCGCCCGAACGATCGCTCCACCGAGCACAACCATGACGTTGAAGATGAGCACCGACCACGCCATGGTTCGGAACTTGCGTCGACCGGGAGTCAGGGATTCCTTCACGGGCCGGAGCATACCGATTGGGTGTTCCGCACTCCAAGACATTTCTGAGTTCAACCGAGGACGAATCGGGTACGATTCGGACATGAAGAAGCTCATTGTCGGACTCCTCGTTCTTGCTGCTGCCGCCGGCCTCGGAGTCGTCGCATACCGCACGATGACGGTCGAAGTCCCGGTCGAAGATCAGAACTGATCGCTCGCAGTCGGACCTCAGCGTTCGGGTCTTCGGCGTCGGACGTCCCGTAGCGGCGTTGCACGGATTCAGTCTCACCGGCCACCAGTTCGCCCCGATCGAGAGTCGGGCCGTCCGACTCTACGCCCCTGATCTACCCGGCCATGGAGAGACCAGAGTCCATCCTGTTGATGTTCCCACCACGGTCTCCGTGCTCGGCGACTGGCTGCGATCGTTCGATGCGCCGATCCCACTGCTCGGCTACTCCCAGGGCGGACGCATCGCGCTCCTCGTGGCTCTTGAGTACCCGGACCTCGTGGAACGGTTGATCCTTGTCTCGACGTCCCCTGGGATCTCCAGCGAGGCCATCCGGGAGGCCCGTCGCAGGGACGACGAGGCGCTTGCCGGCCGAATCGAATCGATCGGACTCGAAGCCTTCCTCGACGAATGGCTGGAAGGTCCCATCACAGGAACCTCTCACCTCAGCAATGAGGTACGGAGATCCGATCGGATCGTTCGGAGCGAGAACACTGCAGGTGGTATTGCTTCCGCTCTTCGCGGATTCGGTCAGGGCAGCCAGCCATTCGTGGGCAGCCGTCTCTCCGAGGTGGAGATACCGGTCCTCACGATCTCGGGCGAACTAGACGAGAAGTACACGCGCCTGGCAGTCGAGATCGCCAACTCTGTCACCAACGGCCGTCACATCTCAATCCCAGATGCAGGCCACAACGTCGTCCTGGATGCGCCGGACGAGTTGGCAGCGATACTCGCGGCGTTCGTAGTCGGCAGTCGGTGAAGGCTGGTCTCCCCAACTCAGAGCTCGGGCTGATCTACTCATTGAGCAAGAATCCCTCGATTGCTGCCACATACTCCTCGGGTCGCGACAGAATCGACTCGTGGCCGACGTTCGGGATCTCGACGATCTCGCTGCCGTCGATTCTCTCCGCAAGGTCGTATTGGGTGCGTGTGGGGACGATCTGGTCAGCAGTCGGGATGATCACCATGGTCGGAAGACTGATCTCGCCGACCCATGAACGGGAATCGAATCGCAGCGCTGCGTTGGCTGACTCGTAGAAGAGGGAGGGATCCCGGCTCATCAGTGCCGCCCACATCCATCGCTCGTGTGCCGACTCGATGACCCGCGTGCGGCGCAGGAAGCGGAAGGTGAACAACACCGCTTCCTTCTTCGAGAACCGCGCCAGCGCCCGTGCGAGCCAGAAGGCGACGAGCGCACCGACCCGATGCCTGTCGATCGGGAACGCTGCGGTTCCCGCGAGGATCAGCCGGCGAACACGTTCGGGATGACGCTGGGCGATCACCTGCGCTGCCATCCCGCCCATCGAGAACCCGAAGAGATCGACGTCTTCGTAGCCGAGTTCGTCCAACACACCGATGACGTCATCCGCAAGATCATGGATCTCGAATGATCCGCGGATCCGCTCCGACTTGCCGTGGTTCCTGTGGTCAGGAATGATCACCCGGAAATGCTCGGAGAGGGCCCGGATGATCGGATAGAAATTCATCTCACCATCGAAGCTCCAACCATGGATGAGAACGAGAGGCGGAGCGTCCTCCGGTCCAGACTCTCGAACGAACAACTCATGCTCTCCGACGAAGACCGTCCGACCGGGAACATGGACCGGACGAGCCTGTTCTCCCTCGTAGAGGGGTTGCGTGTCGGGCCCGAAGAGGCGCCATGCCACCCACCCAAGGCCGAGAACACCGAGCGTCCACCGGATCCACTTCATCCGGACAGAGTAGGTCGTCCATCTGGAGCGTGATCCAGATTCGGTCGGCGGTACGCTTCTCCGGATGACGGAACTCTTCTCCCACCGCTTCGGAACCGGCTCGCCCCGAGTGTTGCTTCTCCACGGCCTCAGTTCGGCCGGACCGGTCTGGTGGCGGGTCGGGGAAGCCCTCGCGGCAGCCGGTTACCCGTCGGCCGCACCGGATCTTCGCGGCCACGGCAAGAGCCCACGGACCGACAATTACTCCTTCGACGGATACGCTGCGGACGTCGTGTCCTCCCACCCGGGACCGTGGGACCTGGTCATCGGCCACTCGCTTGGTGGTTCCGTGGCAGTGCGGGCAGCAGATCTCGATCCTGACTTCGCTGCCGCATATCTGTTGATCGACCCCGCGATTGATCTCGATTCTGTCACCCTCAAGAACCTCCGTTCCGATCTCGTCGCCGAGGCCGAGCACCCGCCGAGTGTTGATCAACTCATCGCGGACCACCCGGCGTGGAACCGGGAAGATGCAGTTCGTAAGCGAGCGTCGCTCCTCGCGACGGCGCCCGCTGTCATGTCCGGCACGTGTGACGACAATCCGGGCTGGAACGTCGGGCAAGAACTCTCGCGGATCACGATGCCGGTGCACATTCTCGGCGCCGACATCGACGCTCTGTACACGAACGCCGACTTCGAGCGTCACTCTCTCCGCGACTCACATCTCACGTTCGAGGTCGTGCCCGGCACCGGCCACTCGATCCACAGAGACGACCCGGAGATCGTCATAGCCAGGGCGCAGGAATTCCTGGGTAGCCGAGCAGTCGAGTAGCCAAGATTCGCGAGAGCACCCTTAAGCAGCTACTCCGCTCCTCACCTACTGACTCCAGCCAAGGCTACGCTCACGAGACAATGGATTTCATCCGCCTTACCTCATACGCACACGGCTCTGGCTGAGCGTGCAAGCTCGGATCTGACGAGTTGGCGCAGGTTCTGCGCCGTTTGCACGGAACAGAGATCACCAAACACCCGGATCTGCTCATCGGGATCGAAGGGGCAGATGACGCCGGGGTCTACCGCATCTCCGATGACCTTGCACTCGTCCAGACCGTCGATTTCTTCACGCCGATCGTCGACGACCCGCGCGACTGGGGGAGGATCGCCGCAGCGAACGCTTTGTCCGACGTCTACGCGATGGGCGGAACGCCTCTCACCGCCCTCCAGCTTCTCTCTTGGCCGCGGGACGTGCTGCCGTGGGACACCGCCGCCGATGTGATCGACGGCGCGGTGGAAGTTCTCACCGAGGCCAACTGCACGCTCGTGGGCGGTCACTCAATCGACGACAGCGACCCGAAGTTCGGCTTCGCCATCACCGGAACGGTCCATCCCGATCGAATGATGACCAACAAGGCGGCTCGACCCGGCGATCGGTTGGTACTCACCAAAGCACTCGGTACCGGCGTGATCTCGACCGCTGTCAAGGATGGGGTGGCATCCTCGTCGTCTGCCAACGCGGTGGTCGCCTCCATGAGTCGACTGAATGCTTCGGCTTCCGCTGCCGCTGTCGCCGTCGGAATCAGAGCAGGGACCGATGTGACCGGGTTCGGTCTCCTCGGCCATCTTGCCGAGATGCTGCAGGCCAGCGGTGTCTCCGCCACGATCGACGTGGCGACCATCCCGATTCTCCCGGGCGCTGCCGACATCGCCGCCGATGGCCATGTGCCTGGCGGCACCAAGAGAAACTTCCGGGCCGTCAGAGATGTCGTTCACTTCGGCGAGACTCCGACCGCTGTCCAGACCATCCTCGTCGACGCACAGACGAGCGGTGGCCTGCTTCTTGCCGTACCAGAAGACGATCTCGATACGTTGGTTACGGCGATCGTTGACGGTGG
>Ga0209013_10002298_pt1 | contig 17352 bp, 15 predicted proteins | sample Cruoilmetagenom2_FD_187291 | JGI IMG/M metagenome (GOLD analysis project Ga0209013, IMG submission 187291) | Oil polluted marine microbial communities from Coal Oil Point, Santa Barbara, California, USA - Sample 2 (SPAdes) (version 2) | ecosystem: Environmental > Aquatic > Marine > Oil seeps ...
TCGAGAGTGTCCTCTTCGCTGGCGACAGTGACGCCAATCGAGCGCAGCTTGAAGATCAGCACGCGCGATGTGATGCCCATGGTGTGGGCGAGGTCGACGACTCGAAGCTGCTCCATGCTTTCTCACTCCTCCCCGACCGCGGACTCCGCAGCCTCAGCGAGGTTTTCCTCGAGGGCTTTGGATGCCGTGTCCAGGAGCTTTTGGGCGGTGACCGGTCCGATGCCGGGAATCGTGGACAGCTCCTTCGCGTCCAGTGCGAGCAGATCCTGGACCGTGTGGAGCCCGTGCCCCTGGAGACGTTCGCGCAGGCGTTCAGTGAGAGATTCCATTTCCTCGAGAGGAACGATCTCGTCATACGACACGGCTGCGGTTACCACCTCGAGTTCGGGGATCTCCTCATCTTCGGAGATACCCTCCATTTCCCGCAACATTGACGCGAGTGCCGATGCCAGCTCGTCCTTCACCGCTTCCTGACTCTTGATCTCGATGCGACAGTCAAGGAGCCTCGAGGCCAGGCGTACATTCTGACCGCGTTTGCCGATGGCCAGCGACAGCTGTTCAGTGCCGACGATGACGTCGAGCACGACTTCTTTCTTTTCTTCGGTCAGCGCTTCGCCGTTCTCGTCGAGGATCGGTTGGCCTTCCTCATCTCTGAGCACGACCGTGATCGGTTCCTCGCGTACCGCGACCCGGTTGATCTTGGCCGGAGACAGAGCGTTCTGCGCGAAGGTCACAAGGTCACTGTTGAATGGGATAATGTCGATCTTCTCGCCCTTGAGTTCGCGGGTGATGGCCTGGACTCTCGAACCCTTGAGGCCAACACAGGCACCGACCGGGTCGACGTCGCTGTCTTTCGAAAAGACCGCCACCTTCGCCCGTTCTCCCGGTTCGCGAACGCAGACTCTGATGATCACGGTGCCGTCGTAAATCTCGGGCACCTCCATTTCGAGGAGCTTCTCGAGCAGCATGGGCGAAGTTCGCGAAAGCACAACCTGCGGTCTGTTGGCGTCCATGGTCACATCGACCACCACCGCTCGTACCCGGTCGCCCTGGCTGTACCGTTCGTGACGCACCTGGTGGCTGCGCGGGACGATGCCCTCGGTGTCACCGAGTTCGACTATCAGCGCACCGCGGTCCATGCGTTTGACGATGCCGTTGATCATGTCGCCGGCGCGACCGGAATAGTTCCTGTAAATCACCGCCCGTTCAGCCTCGCGCACTCGTTGAAACAGCACCTGACGGGCCGACTGGGCTGCGATTCGACCCAGCACCGTTGTATCGAGGGCGTCGAGCTTGACGATTCCGCCAACTTCTGCCGAGGGGTCGATCGCCTGCGCCTCCTCGAGGGTCAGTTCGATTTCTGGATCCTCGACCTCTTCCACCACGTCACGCGCGATCCACGACTCCACCTCGCCGGATTCGATGTCGATGTCGGTGTGAACGTTTCGTTCCTTGTAGTGCTTACGCGCGGCCGAGGAAATCGCCTCGGCGACGGCGTTGACCAGGGTCTCGGCCTCGATGTCACGTTCCTTGGCCATCTGCCGGACGAGCATATTGATGTCGAGCTTCATGAACGGGCTTTCCCTTCCTTCAAGATCGAGGTCCAATCCACTTCGAGGCGGGCCTCGAAAATTTCGTCGATCGGGAGCTCGATCTCATGGCCGGAGTCGTCGAAGATCCGAATGACATTGTTTCGTGTTCCCATCAGCTTGCCGACGACGGTTCGTTGATCGCGGAACGACGGTGCCATGCGGATCTTGACGCGATGGCCTACGTAGCGCTCGTAGTCGTCGCTCTGGTAGAGCTTGCGGTCGAGACCGGGAGAGGACACCTCGAGGGTGTAATGGTGGCGGCACGGATCCTCGACATCCAGCATCACCGACGCCTGGCGCGAAATCACAGCGCACTGGTCGAGGTTGACGCCTTCAGAGCCGTCAACCACCAGGCGCAGGATCGTCTTCGACCCGGAGCCCACGACCTCGGTCGTTACAAGCTCGAGCCCCTCGTCCGCCACGATGGCGGAGAGTTGATCCTGTACTGGCTGTTCCAGCTTCATATCTCTCCCCGCTGCAGAAAAAAAAGTGGGCCTCGGGCCCACTTTCCAATCGAAAGCAGCAGCGGTTTTTATAGCACATAGGTCGCTCGGGCGCAAGGGTTTCAGGCTCCTTCGGCGTTCGAGCGCGCCCGAGCGCAAATTAGGAATTAGGAATTAGGAATTAGGAATTTTTCGGTTCCGCGCGAGTCCGCGCCCGCGTCCGAAAACCGTGCTGTGAACCGCAAAACGGAGCGATCCAACGCAGGGTCGCTGCGCAAGGGAGCCCGTACGGGACTCTCTGCGTCCCTGTGTTTCAAATTTGGGTGGGTGGTCGGCAAATCCGAAATCCGAAATTCGAAATCCGAAATTTCATATCTGCTTTAATCTAAATAGTCTGCGGGCTTTTTGGGTGGCTTCGTGAATCCTTTGTGACTTTGTGTCTTCGTGGTTGCGACGGACCTTGATAGCGGGGGGACCCTGCAACCAGCTAAGATCCCCCCATGACTTGGATCATCGACGAAATCGTTGCCCGGGGAGGCGAGGTGCCCTTCGACGAGTACATGGAGCTTGTCCTATACCACCCGCGACACGGTTACTACTCGGGTGACAAACCGCGGTATGGCCGGGGCGGCGACTTTTTGACCGCGCCGACGGCGTCTGAGTGGTACGCGCAAGTGCTGACCCGGCTGCTGACGAATATCGCAGCCGACGCAGGTCCCGTTCGCTTGATCGATGTTGCGTCGGGAGACGGAGCAGTGACAACCGGTGTCCTCGAGGCCCTCGGTCCAAATGCCGCTGACATTTTGGCGGGAGTTGTTTCGGTCGAGAGATCACGGGCGATGCGGGATCGGCAGTGCGATGGTTTGCCGACGACATCGGTTAAGGTGCAATGGGTCGGGGATGTGTCAGAAATTGGCCCATCATCTCAACCGACGATCGTTCATGCTTCCGAGCTGTTTGACGCTCTTCCCGTTGCACGGGTCGTAGGTACCCCCAAAAGCTATGTAGAACTCTGGGTTGGTGTGCGCGAGCGTGTTCTGGAGTGGCGGCAGCGGCCGCCCCGCGACGAGGTGGTGGAGTATTTTTCCCACCATGGAGTTGTTCTCGAGGAGGGGCAGGTCGCGGAGGCGAACCTCGGCGCCGAACCGCTCCACACCAAGCTTCTCGCCATGGCGGGTCAATGCGGGCTGAGCATGGTCCTGGACTATGGGTATGAGGCGAGGCGGCTTTTCAATCCGAGGGGGAGGAGGGGAGGGTCGTTGTCGACCTTCCACAACCACGAGTTGGGTCGTGATCCCCTGAGCTCGCCCGGGGAGGTCGATCTGACAGCTCACGTCAACTGGGACGACCTGAGGGGAGCAGCGGTCCAGGTCACCTGGCGAGAAATCGGCTTGTGGCCGTTAGCCGAGTTCCTTGTACGAGCGGGTATCGCCGAAGAGCTCGAGGAACATGGGCTCGGAATGGAGGCAGACCTCGACGCCGCCACGATCACCGCCCGCCAGGAGGTCAAGCGCCTCCTCGACCCGGAGGGGATGGGCTCAGATCTGAAGATGCTCGTCCAGGCGAAAGGCGAGATGATTGACACCGCCCGCCGGGCGCTGTCAATCGAATGAGGAATTAGGAATTCTCGTACCATTTCGGATTTCGGATTTCGGATTTTCCGCCCAACCCCCCACCATAAGGTGCGGCGGAGGTGCCTGGCATCCCGGCATGATGTTGTCCTCAACATCATGGCGGCGTGCCTGGCATCCTCACGGGAAGGGCTTTCGGAAACAGCCTGCGTGCGGCGGGCTAACCGGCCGCACGAAGGTCTTCGAGCAGCGCCTGCACCGCAGGCACCATGTCGGGAATTGGGGTCGCCCGCTTTTCACCGTCGCTCCGCAGACTGAGTTCCACCTCGCCGGCCTCGAGGCCGCGACCGCCGAGTACCACCCGGACCGGAAATCCAATGAGATCCATGTCGTTGAATTTTACGCCCGGCCGTTCGGGGCGATCATCGAAAAGGACGTCGATGCCGGCCTCTTGTAGTTGGATATAGAGGCCTTCCGCGGCCTCCACCACCGCAGGTTTGTCGGAGTTGAGGACGACCAATACCACCTCGTACGGCGCCAGCGGCAGCGGCCAAATGATGCCCTTGTCGTCGTGGTTCTGCTCAACCGCGGCCGCCACGGTGCGCCCCACTCCAAGTCCGTAGCAACCCATGATCATTGGTTGGTCGTTGCCATCCGCGTCCTGGTATCTGCAGTCCATTTTTTCGGAGTACTTGGTGCCAAGCTTGAAGATGTGACCAACCTCGATGCCTCGCTTCTCGACCAGATCTTTTCCGCATGATGGACATGGGTCTCCAGCCGTAGCGAGTCGGACCTCCACCACCATCGAAGGCTCGAAGTCACGATCCGGCTCCACGCCGATCAGATGTGCGTCGGCGGCGTTGGCGCCGGTGGCCGCCACTTCCAGGGCCATCACAGACGGGTCGGAAACAATCCGTACTCCCTCAAGGCCCACCGGCCCCGAGAAGCCCTGCGGACCGCCCGTGATCTCCTCGATTTTGGCTTCGGAGGCAAGTTGGAGATGGGTGCAACCAAGCTCGTTCTTGAGCTTGATCTCGTTGACCTCGAGATCGCCGCGAATCAGGACCGCAACGAAATCCTCGTCTGTTTCGAAGATCAGGGTCTTGATCAGGTGGGCCGGCGATACGCCCAGAAACTTGGCTACTTCCTCGACCGTTCGCATCTCAGGGGTGTCGACCGACCTGGGTTGATCACTGCGATCGAGCGGCCAATCCGGCGCCGACGGCACGGGCCCCGCCTCCGCCTTTTCCACGTTCGCACCGTAGTGGCATTCTGGGCACGAGAGGATAGCGTCTTCCCCGGTGTCGGCGAGGACCATGAATTCGTGAGACTCCGAACCGCCGATGTTGCCGGTATCGGCCTCGACCTGGGTATAGCCGAGGCCGCAACGCTCAAAGATTCGGCAGTAAGCCTGTTCCATCGCGCGGTAGGCCTTGTCGAGGTCTTCGGCGTCGGCGTGGAAGGTGTAGGCGTCTTTCATGACAAACTCGCGACCACGCATAAGACCAAACCTGGGCCTTATCTCGTCGCGGAACTTGGTTTGGATCTGGAAGAGGTTGACCGGCAACTGACGATACGACGTGACGGTTCTCCGCACCATGTCGGTAATCACTTCCTCGTGTGTCGGACCAAAGCAGAAATCTCGTTCGTGGCGGTCGTTCATCCGTAGCAACTCCGGCCCGTACTCGAACCACCGCCCTGACTCCTGCCACAGCTCCGCCGGTTGGATCGCGGGCATGACGAGCTCGGCTGATCCGGCAAGGTCCATTTCCTCGCGGATAATGGCCTGAAGCTTTGACAAAGACCTCCAGCCGAGCGGCAGGTAGTTGTAGATTCCGGCCGCGACCTTTGAGATCAGCGCGGCCCGAGTCATCAATCGGTGGGATACGACCTCGGCATCCGAGGGATCCTGACGCAGCGTATGAATGAATGTCTGAGTCCAACGCATTTTCAGCTCCGTTTCCCAGCGCCGTTATTCCGGGCCGGGCGATGATTGCGGGTGAGATCGCCGATCAATCCACCGAGACGGCGAACGTGATCGAGCAACTCCTGGTCGATGCCCCCCTCTGGGCCTCCGTTGGCTTCACGAAGGGCCTCTTCGGCGCCAGGCGCATCTCCTGTCCCAAGGCGGGCAAGGGCAAGCTGACGTAAAAGTGGCGGCTCTGCTCCACCCGCTCGCGACGCCTGTTCCAGGTATTGCATCGCTTCCCTATAGCGCCCTCTTTTAAGGGCGATCGAGCCGAGTGCCGCAAGCGGATAGCGGCGCAGCTCGCGGGGAGCGATCTCCAGCGCATCGCGGGCGAGGTCGCGTGCTGCGGTCAGGTTGTCGCCGAGCTCCGACTCCGTCACGGCGAGCTCGTAGGTCGCCATGCCGCGGGCCAGCTCATCAATTTCTTCGTCCTGGCACAGGCGTGTCGCGATACGGCGTGCTGCGCGGAGTCTGCCGGCGTGTCGCAGCGACTCCAGGAGTGCAACGACGGCGGCCGCCTGGTAGGGCGATTCCTGCGGCCTTTCCTGCAGGATCCTGTGAGCGTAAATGATTGCTTCACGAATCCGGCCGAGGGCTGAGGCGAGAAGGGCAGCTGTGGCCTGAAGCTCGGGTTGGCCTGGGGCCGACTCAAGAGCTTTGGCGTAAAGATCGAACGCGTCTTCCGGATTTCCCTCCTCGAGGGCTGACTCTGCTCGCCGGACCAGGCGTGCACTCTCGTTCGGGAGGTCAAGGGGTGGAGTGCCGCTGAGAAGGCGAACCGTTTCCTGGTATTGCAGGCGTTGTGGGTCGAGACGAAGGACACGCTGAAAGGCGTCCAGGGCCTTTTTGGTCCAACCGCGTCTGAGGTAGGCGATGCCGAGGTGATAGAGGGCATCCTCGAACTCGGGCGCCAACTCGGTGGCGCGTCGGAGAGCTTTGACAGCGTGTCCACTCTGACCGAGCTCAAGCCTGCTGAGCCCCAACAGGTACAAGCTTTGGGGCGCCTCTTCGAGGCTCAAGCTGCGTTCCAGATGGGCGACCGCGTCGCGGTGCTCACCACACACGACCTTGAGGGCACCGAGGGTGAAATGTGGAAGAAATGCGTCTGGAGCCATTTCGCGAGCACGCATGAGGGCGTCTTCGGCTTCGTCCCATTGGCCGAGGTCCGAAGCGACAGCGCCGAGATGTACGAGCGCTTCAAACTGGGGGCCGCGCAGTTCGACGACCCTTCTGAAAGCGATTCGGGCGGTTTCGAGCTCGTTGGAGTGGAATGATGCTTCACCGATGAACGACCACAACTCGTCGCTGTCAGGTGCCATTGCTGCAAGATCTGCGAGTATCTCGCGGATGCTATCGGCATCCGAGCCGACGAGAGCGAACTCGAGGGCGCGGAGCTTGTCACAAAACTCGTCAGTGGCCTGGCCGGAGTGTGAGGCCTGAGAAAGAATGCGCTCGGCGTGGGCCTTGAAGCGTCGCAACAGATCGCGAGAAAGCAGCTCTCGATCAGCGACACTTTCCCAACCGTCCACGACTTCGGCACGAGTCACGATGCCCTGGACCTCGAGAAGACCCCCGAGGGACTGAATTCCTGCGTGGGCGACGGTCAGGTTGTGTTCGAGCTGTGCCATGTGCTGGCCCGTTGAGGCGAGGGCCTGCGACAGCCGGCGCACGCCGTCCTCCAGGGCGCTGATTCGTTCGAGCAAATGTTCCTCGAGGTCCTCCTGGGCCTGGATGAAGAAATCCTCATTTGCGTCGGCCGATTCGGGGACACCTGATACCACCAGCAGCTTGTTTCCGCATCGGTGACACGCCTCCTGCTCGGAGGGGTTGACGGCACCACAGGACTGGCAGAACAAAGCTTCAGTCCTTGTCGAGCACGGGGTGAATGCGTCTAGCCCGCATATCTCACCGGGTTTCGTCGCGAGGCCGGCGAGGTGCCGTGCCCAGTGGAGTTTTCGATCCGAGGGGCGCGGAGCGCGTACTTGCGGTACGTCGAGCACCCCGAGGCGAGAAGACACCGCTGGGTGCGATACATCGCCGGTCATAGCAGGAAGCTGGTGAGATATGCGGGCTAGTCACAATTGAATCCAGAGTGTCATCATCGTCGAATGCCGTGGGGTCATTCGATGGATGGAGGCGCCGCTTGTTGTCGCAGCCGGCGCCGCTGGAGCGAGGGAGTGGGATTCGGGTTATAGCAGGCTTTCCAGCTTCGATGTGAGGCTCGTCTTGTCGGTGACGCCCACGATCCGATCGGCGATCTCACCATTGTTGACGAGGAGCAGAGTTGGGATGGCCTGAATTCCGTACTTGACTGCGGTGTCTCGATTGGCGTCCACATCAAGCTTACCCACCACGACGCGGTCGCCGTATTCTTCGGCAAGTTCTTCGACAATTGGCCCGATGACCCGGCACGGCCCGCACCACACCGCCCAGAAATCAACCAAAGCGGGCTTGCCCGCGTTGAGAATCGTATCTTCGAAGTTCGTGTCAGTTATTTCCACTGTTTGACCTGCCATCGAGTCGTGCCTCCAATACTCCTTGCCGCTTGATCGCGGACGGGCCGATGATACACCATCGCCTACTACTGATGGCAGCCCGTCAATATTCTGCTGTTCAAATTTCTGCTCTCAATTTCTTTTGAGTTTCTAAAGCTAGTGTTGAAATTGAGAGCAGAAATTTGAGATAAGCATTGGCGAGAGTCAGATGTCTTCGAGAACAACATTCGCGACCTTTTCCCCGTACGCGACGGCGTAGTTCTGACCGCGATCTTCAGGGAAGATCTGCGCCATCGTGCAGAGATAGAGACCGGGCACGCTCTGCCGGAACGGCGGAGTCCTATCCCGATATCCGACAGGTACCACCGGCTGTGCGTACTCGGCCCTGAAGTGGTGGCTCTTCAAAATCCACGAGGAGTCAAAAGCATTGTTGACCCGTTTCAGAGCCGGGAGGTAGGTCTCGATGACTTCCTTCTTCGGGGCGTGAAACAGTGGGTGATCGGGGAATAGATAGTTCGAAATATAGAGAATATGGCGACCGCCATAACGTTCCCTCGGTATGTAGTTGGTGTGCTCGATGAGACCACCGAATGGCATGGTGGGATCGGCAATGTTCAGCCAGTAGAACGGGGTCAGCGAGTGCTCGAGCTCAAGGACCGTGCAGATGGCTCCGGTTGCCCTGAGATTCGCGAGATCACGCCTTTCATCGTCTGCGAGCAGATGGCCGGCGATCTCGATGTAATCCGGCACCGGAGTTGCCACCAAGGTTCGATCGGCGGTCCATGAAGATTTGCGTGTGAAAACCGTAAAGTTGTCGCCGCTCTCGATGCGCTGTACCGGGTCGCTCAGGAAGAGCTCGGTTCCGCTCTCCTCGAGCCGGTGTTCGAGCGCTTCGACGAATTTCGCGAACGAACCCCGCATATAGCCGAGTCGTTCGCCCATTCCAGATGCTGAGCGGGATTTTCCTCGCAGACAGAGCTTGCCCCAAAGCCACACCATCGCGACCTTGTCAGCATCCTCGGCGAACTTCTGGTGGAAGAGCGGTCCCCACACCTTTTGCCAGACTCTCTCTCCCTGGTGGCGGCGGATCCATTCAGAAGCGGTGACGTTTTCGAATCGCGTGGGATCTTTGCTGCGCTGGAGGAGGAGGGTTGAGATCGCAAATCGAGCTTTGTCCATCAGCGAAAGGGGCTGGAAACGGAGCAGGGACTGGGGCGTTCCAAAGTCCCACAACTTGCCCTCTGTCCAGATTCCCATCCGTGAGGGGAGCCAGTCAATGAGGTCGGCGACTCCGAGTTCTCTAGCGAGAGCGACGTACGACTCGTCGCTGGTAAAGAGGTGGTGATAGAACGCTTCGAGGGGTTCGCCCTCGACCTCCATTACCCTGGCCAGACCTCCAGGCCGGGCGTAGCGTTCGAACACCTTGACCCGGTGTCCTGCCTCGGTCAGCCGGAGAGCCGCTGTCAGCCCGGCGAGACCAGCGCCGACAACGGCAACATCGATATCACTCATGCCGTCGTCAATCACATCCGGAGATCACGGGCTGAACCTCAGAAGATCACGTTCTTGATATAGAACGTCTGGGGCGGCGTGTCACCGTCAGCCAATTCCTTGGCGAGCGCCGGCGTGAGGCGGAAGGTGCCGGCCGGTTTGCCAGAGGTCTGGGTCATTTTGAGTTCGACCGCTGCTGGTGAGATTTCCGGGTGGATTCGGTCAATCAGGACATACGCCTCGGCGACGGTTTCCAATGCGTCGAAGACCTCTCTCTCCGAGTCGGTGGTGGTCTGGACGAAAAAATGGTCTGGTTGCGTGCCGCGGCTGGTCGTATAGATAAAAAGTTCCTTCTCATCAAAAATTTTGGAGAACGCCTGATCGACTCGCTCGTCATGATACTTCTCGGACTGCAATTTGATGCCTGGCGTTGGCGCGGGCGTCGGTTCGGCGGTACTGCCGAGGGCTAGTTCTCCGTCTCCTCCGGCGTCAATCGTTGCGTACTGCCCGAGAGAAGTGCGCGGAGTCGGGGTGGGAATCGGTGTTCCATGGACCGAGAGCTCCTCAATCATGAACGCATTGCCGAGGCCGAGCTGGTTGTAGCGTTCGGTTTCCACCAGATCCACAAGAGCAACCGGATAGCTCGTAAGCGTCCCAGTTGCGAGTACAAGGACCGCGTTCGGTCCTTCGATCCGCATCGGTTCCTTGCACCGGACCTTGTGTCCACTCTTGAGAATCACCACGTACCCCTGGGCTGCGGCGACCACCGCCACGACGAGGAATATTGCTATTACGAAACCTAGATCGCGTAACCGAGCCATGATTTGAACCTCCATAGAACATTATAGCTGTAAGCTTCAAGTCCTGAGCCCTTTGCAAGCCGCAGGATTTACATAGCATTTACCGACATCGCCAAGGAATCAGCTATCAGCTGAGCCTCCTGCAAAAATCGAAGCCACGTACGACAATCAATACTGTCTTGAAAGCGCTGGGTGCTTCCCTTCACACTCTTGATTTGCAGCGCCATATCAGTTTGCCCGCAGATGACGCAGATGAAGACCCGGACCTGTTGTGATGCTATCTGCGTCAATCTGCGTGATCTGCGGGTTGAGATGGGTGGGTGGGGGAGCTAACGGCAAAAAGCTGCCAGCTTTTTACGAAGCCCTGGAAATCAGCCCCAATAGCTCATTGCGGCCCTTTGTGCCGGTTTTGCGGTACAGGTGTTTGAGGTGATCTCGAATCGTGTGCGGGCTGATACCGAGTTCGTCGGCCATCTCCACCGTTGTGAGGCCGCGGCCGAGAAGTTGCAGGACTTCCTGTTCCCGTGGGCTGAGGCTATGGCTCGAGGAAAATACTTGAATCCTCCTATCGGACTTCGATTCGGTCGGTTGCAGAGTCACCAGCACCGCGTTCGGTCCATCGGAGACGGGTGCCGGAACGGCCGATACCTCGCAAGCCATCATGCGTCCTTCTTCGAGCTCGATCGCCCCGCTCCAGGCAGATTCGGTGCCTTGGTGCGATGCGACCCGTTCGACAAGGGAGCTGAGCAGAGTGAAAAGCGGCTGCCGCGGCCGATTGTTGCGGCTGCCGAGGAGTTCGTCCTCGGTCTGCTGGGAAAGCAGGTGATCCGCAGAAGGATTGGCGAAGAGAATGCCGCCTTCGTCGTCAAAAAGAAGGACGGAACTCGAGGTGGTTTCCAGAGCTCTGCTCAGAAGATCGGTTTGGATCAGCAAACTCCGAAGTTCGAGGGCTCGCTGAAGAGATTCCGATAACAGCGTGACGAGATCTCCTCCTGGCTGCGCAGCCTTTCCAAGGCGGAGCGTGGCCTCGAATTCAATTCCGGCCTCGAGGAGCAGAGCGATGGCTTTTCCCGAACCTGACCCAACACGATAGGTCTGGGAAGGCGCGGTACCGCTCGGCCGCAGCTCGAGTTCCACCCAGGAAGCTTGAGTCAACATCTGCGCGAGACGCATGAAGCTCAGGATCCCTGGATCCTCTTGGGCCGGACATTGTGGCTCGAGGACAATTGGATGTTTGGCGCCCATCTTCACCTTTATTGTATCGTTGTCTGAACGGGAGCCAAAGTCATATGTCTCAACCGCTTGGCTTATGGCGGGCCCTTGACCTCAGACCGGTGCTGACTTACACTCCCGCTCCCATGTTGGAAGGGCTGCAGGAACGTCTGGCTCGCGTCACCAAGACCCTCAGAGGTGAGGGTCATTTGACCGAGTACCACATCGACACCGCTTTGCGGGAGATCAGGCTTGCTCTGCTTGAAGCGGATGTCAGCGTCGAGGTCGTTTCCGGTTTCATCGAACGGGTGCGGGTCAGGGCGGTCGGCAAAGACGTTCTGAATTCTGTGACTCCGGCACAGATGGTGACCAAGATCGTCCACGGAGAGCTGGTCACGTTGCTTGGTGGGGAAACGACCGAGCTCGATTTCAAGGGTCGACCTTTGGTCATCATGCTGGTTGGGCTTCAGGGATCGGGAAAGACCACCACCGCGGCCAAAATGGCCCGTTGGATCAAGGACCGTAAAGGCCTCTTCCCGCTGTTGGTGCCAGCCGACACATCACGTCCGGCGGCCCGAGAGCAATTGCTGGTCCTCGGCGAAAAGGCGAAAATCCCGACGGTCGACACCAGGGATATGGATGACCCAGAGGCGATCGCTCGTCAGGCCCTTCGCGAGGCCTCGATCAAGGGTTATCAGGTGTTGATCTTCGACACCGCAGGACGCTTGCACATCGATGAAGAACTGATGGATCAGCTGCTGCGGCTTAAGGAGATCCTCAATCCGCGGCAGGTCCTTTTCGTCGCTGATGCGATGACCGGTCAGGACGCCGTACGTTCAGCGCGGGCCTTCCACGAGCGGCTGGATATCACCGGCGTCATCCTCACCAAGCTCGATGGCGATGCCCGTGGCGGAGCCGCTCTGTCTGTGCGCGAGGTTGTTGGAAAGCCGATCGTTTACGCCGGTGTCGGCGAGCAGATCGAGGACCTCGAGCAATTCCACCCGGATCGAATGGCTGGACGCATTCTCGGAATGGGTGATGTGTTGACCCTGGTTGAGAAGGCGCAGGATGCGGTTGACGAGAAAAAGGCGCGCCGGCTCGAGGCCAAACTTAAAAAGAACAAATTCGATCTCGAGGATCTGCGCGATCAGCTCAAGAGCCTCAAAAAGATGGGACCGCTGCAATCTGTGATGGAGATGGTGCCGGGCATGAACAGTATGATGCCCGAGGGAGAAATGGGCGAGGGGCAGGAGCGACAGCTCCGGCGGATGGAAGCGTGCATCGATTCGATGACGCCCAAAGAGCGCCGTCACCCCCAGCTTCTCAACGGATCACGGAAGAAAAGAATCGCAAAAGGCTCAGGAACCAGCGTTGAAGAAATCAATCGCCTCTTGCGTCAATACGGACAGATGCGTAAGCTCATGAAGCGTCTGGGCAAGGCCGACCCCCGCGCGCTGAAGCGTCAGTTGGGGATCGGCTGAATATTCGCCCAGGGAGGAAAGATAATGTTGATGATCAGATTGCGACGTGGGGGTGCGAAGCACAACCCCGTCTACCGTGTCGTGGTGTCGGATTCACGCAAGGACACTCAAGCCGACTACCTGGACCAGGTGGGCTTTTACAATCCCAACCTGGAACCGCCGGAGATCAGGCTCGATCTCGAAAAGGTCGAGAAGTGGCAGAGCCAGGGTGCCGGTGTGTCTGAAACTGTGCGATCGTTGATTCGTAAGGCTCAGCAGCAGCAGTAAGGCGCGCCCGGGGCTTGTGGGTTCCGGGTCATCTTCCCCATCTTCGAAGGGAGCTCCAATGAGTGCGATGAAAGACCTGCTGGAAGAGATTGCAAAGGCACTGGTCGACAATCCTGAAGACGTTTCGGTGCAAGAAGTCGAGGGCGAGCAGACGACGGTGCTCGAGCTGCGGGTGAAAACCGAGGACCTGGGCAAGGTCATAGGCCGCCAGGGTCGCACGGCGCGTGCCATCAGAACGTTACTGGCGGCGGCGGGCATGAAGATTCAGAAGCGCTTCGTGCTCGAGATCCTCGAGTAGTGCCCTCTGGTGACCCCGGTAGCGACGGTCGCGACTGGCTGATCATTGGTCGCGCGGGAAAACCGCACGGTGTCCACGGTGATCTTCTGGTAGAGGTCATCACCGACTTCCCGGAACGTCTTTCGGATGGAGTTCGTTTCGGCCTTGGCGATGATTCGCGCCCGGATGAATTTTTCGAGGTTCACCGGGTGCGCTACCACAAACGCAGATGGCTGCTCTCGATTCGTGGGATTCGTGAGCGAAAGGTTGTCGAAGGTTGGCGTGGGAGGTTTCTTTTTCTCCCGGAGCAGGCGCTTGACGACCTTCCCGAGGGCTACTATTACGAGCATCACCTGACCGGCCTCGAGTGCCGCTCGCCAGCGGGTGAGGTACTCGGTCGCGTGACTGGACTCGATCCGGGTGAGGGTCAAGATCGCCTTATCGTACGTAACGGCGAACGCGAATCGTTGGTGCCCTACGTGCCGGAGATCGTGAAGGAAGTTGACCTCGATGGAGGGTTCGTCATCATTGATGCACCCGCGGGATTGCTTGACGACGACGCCATCGACGCGCGGTAACCCTCCTGTAGCGCAGATTCACCACCAAGACACCAAGGACACCAAAACCGTCCATCCGCCCGGGCTTGCCCACAGATCACACAGATCCACCCACCGCCCCACCCCGAAAATAACGCAGAGGCGCAAAGGCGCAGAGGGAGGTATCTTCACCAGCTGCCGAATAAACGAAGGGTGGCGAGGCTTGCGCTCGCACTCGTAGAGCGCAGGCTGCCGGGCCGGGAAACCGGGACCAGAGCTTGTTTTTGGAGCGGTTGACCGGCCCGGCAGTCCCTGGCCGCCATTCGGCGGCCAAGACCTCGCCACACAAGAGAACCAAGAGCAGGCCTCTCTGCGTCTCCGCACCTCTGCGTTATTGGGCGGGTGGCTTTGCGCCTTTGCGCCTTTGCGTTGAGTTCGGACCTTGCTGATTACTTGGTGTCTTGGTGTCTTTGTGGTTCAATACGACGTCCTTATAGGTAGAGCAATGAAGTTTGACGTCTTGACGATTTTTCCGCAGCTTTTCGAGCCGTTCCGCACCACAGGTGTGCTCGGTAAGGCTGTCGAGCGCGGTGTCGTCGGCATCGAGGCCCACGATCTTCGCGATTGGGCCGGCAACAAGTGGCGGCAGATCGATGACGAGCCGTACGGCGGTGGTGCCGGGATGGTCTTGCAGGCGCCCCCGGTAGTGGCAGCAATCCGCGACATGGTTTCGCGCGGGTACGACACGAGGGCGATCATTCTCGGACCGCGGGGACGATTGCTCGATCAGACATTTGTCGAGGAACTCGTGCAGGAGTCTCACCTTCTGCTGATCTGTGGCCGGTATGAGGGCTTCGACCAGCGCATCTTCGAGATCAGCGGAGCCGAGGAAGTATCCGTCGGGGATTACATTCTCGGTGGTGGTGAGGTCGCCGCGATGGCTCTCATCGAGGCGGTCTCGCGATTGGTTCCGGGCGTCGTGGGGGACCCAGATTCTGTGAGTGCGGACAGCTTTGGAGAGGGGCTCCTCGACTATCCCTGTTACACCCGTCCACCTGAGGTCGAGGAAGAACTGGTGCCCGAGGTGTTACTCTCCGGGAACCACGAGGCGATTCGGCGCTGGCGGCTGGAACGATCAGTAGAGAACACGGTAACCAGACGGCCCGACCTCGTAAAGAGGAACTGGAAGCGTTACTCGACAGAGGTGCGCGAGCTGGTACGCAGCTTTGCGCCGGATCTGGTTCCAGATCCTGACAGCAACTGAATAATGCGCCAAAGATGAGGGAGACGATGAAAAATACGATCGTTTTATTTATGTTGTTGACGATCTGTGCGGCCGGCCCGGCCGCTGGGCAGGGCTTTGACACTGATCCGGTTTTCGAGGTGCGGCTGGTCCCCGACCGGACTCCGCTGGTTGCGGGTAATGAGCTGCGGCTGGCGGTGAGCGTGACGATTAATCGCGGGTGGCACGTCAACTCCAATGATCCGGGCGATGAGTTTTCTCTCCCGACGACGGTCGAGTTCATCCTGCCCGAAGGCTGGCCGGTGCCGGTGGTCAGTTTCCCAGAAGGTGAGGCCCTCGAGTTCGAGTTTTCCGATACGCCGATCGAGGTGTGGGAGGACAGGGCGGTCATCCTGGCGGGCCTCGTCGTTCCGGAAGTAGCGGAAGGTGATCATCGTCTGCGGGTGTCAGTCACCGCGCAGGCCTGCAACAACACCCAGTGCCTCGCTCCCGAGGAAGTTCAAACCGGCATCGATGTGACGGTGGTGCCTCCCGGTGGTTCGTCGGAGCCCGCTAACAAAGAGCTTTTTAAGGAGCTCGTTGCGGGATCTTCCGGATTGGTTGGTTCTTCGGAATCTTCAGATCTCAGTTCGAAGTCGTTGCCACTGCTGATGATTGGGGTATTCCTGGCTGGGCTTGCCCTGAACCTGACTCCATGCGTCTTCCCACTGATTCCGATCACTGTTGGCTTCTTCACCCAGCAGACCAAAGATCGAGAAGGCAGCGCGTTCCCACTTGCTCTCGCATATGTCATGGGCATCGCTTTCACTTACTCGGCGCTCGGCGTTCTCGCCGCTCTGAGTGGAGCGATCTTCGGCAGCGCGTTGCAGAGCCCGTGGGTTGTTGGCCTCATCGTCGTTGTCCTGCTGTCGCTTGCGACCTCGATGTTCGGGTTGTGGGAACTCCGGGTGCCGAGCTGGGCGCAGCGTGCGTCCGGTGGAAGGAGCGGGGTCTTTGGTGCCCTCATCATGGGTCTGGTGATGGGTTTTGTCGCGGCACCGTGCATCGGTCCCTTCGTTGTCGGGCTCCTCACCTATGTCGGCCAGCGGGGTGATCCATTTCTGGGTTTCATTCTGTTCTTTACCCTCGCTTTGGGGCTCGGTCTGCCGTACCTGATCCTCGGCACCTTCACCGGCACGGTCAACAAGTTGCCGGCATCCGGCATGTGGATGATCGGGGTGCGGCGGGTGTTTGGTGTCATCCTGATCGCCATGGCCGCGTACTTTGCGGCACCGCTGATGCCGGGCGATTCGGGGCGTTGGTTGATGTCGGCAGTCCTGGTTCTCGGTGCGCTCTATCTTCTGATCATCGATCGTACGGGTCATGACCAGCCGACGATCGATCGCGTCATGCGGGTGCTGGCCGCCGCCATGTTGGTGGCAGGAGTGGTCACGGCCCCGGCAGTTCACCTTGGTGGCGCGGCTGCGGGCGAGTCGACCGAACACCTGGTGTGGCAGTCATACGATTCTGCCGCCGTCGAAGCCGCAATCGCCGGCGGCGGGCCGGTGATTCTCGATTTCTATGCGGACTGGTGCGCTCCGTGCCGCGAGCTCGACGAAAAGACGTTCCTCGCGTCCGACGTGAGCGCCGTGCTCGAAAGTTACTCGCGATTCAAGGTCGATCTGACCCGGAGCAGCGAGGAGAACCAGGAGCTGGCCACTGAGTATCGGGTGATGGGCGTGCCGACCGTCATTGTATTCTCGGACGGCGAGGAGATCTTCCGGATCACCGGTTTCGAACCACCGGCACAGTTCCTCAAGCGCCTGCAGGCGGTGCCTTAAGCAGCCCAGCCAGCCACCGGCCCGATCATCGAGCATCGAGAATCCTGGATCGGGCCAGCCCGCATTTCTCACCACCTCTCGTAGCGAGGCCCGCGAGATATCGTGAGGTGTGGTGTTTTCGACCTGAGGGGCGCGGAGCGCGTACTTGCGGTACG